>Ga0255379_10024_pt1 | contig 20322 bp, 10 predicted proteins | sample ANMaggSeSYBR01I3_FD_182105 | JGI IMG/M metagenome (GOLD analysis project Ga0255379, IMG submission 182105) | Sediment cell enrichment communities from methane seep in Santa Monica Basin, California, United Staets - ANME aggregate JGI... | ecosystem: Environmental > Aquatic > Marine > Cold seeps >... | reverse complement strand
AGAGTTTATGCGGTTCGAAAACAGATAAACGAACATTTTAAAAGGAGGGTTTCCAAATGAAAAAAGCAAGTAGAACTTTAACCATTTTTATGCCTGTTTTTATAATAGCATTACTTAGTTGCAATAATCACACACCTACTTTTACCATAACACAAGTAGATGTCCTGGATCGGGTTTATGCTGACAGCAAATCCCAACCAATATCCAATGTAGCGCCCATTAGTGTGCCGCGTAATGCACAGGTAGCATTCCAGTTTGCAATTCAGTCTGAAATAAATGGCGCTTGCAAAATAAGCGTATCCCAACCCACTTTATCCGATGGAACAAAACTAACAGGATCATATACATCATTTGAACTATTGCCGGTTCATGTGGAGGCAAATAGTGCAGGAGGAAACACTTCCGGAGTTGGTATTGATCCACCCGATGATTGGTGGCCATATTTGCTGCGCAAAGCGCCCTTTGATGCAAATGAAGCGCTGAAAAAAACAGATCAAATCTACTTACATAAAGAGACAACGCATGGAGTCCTGGTTGATATTTACGTAAAAGCTGAAGCAAAACCAGGAGTATACAAAAGTTCGCTCATTCTTCAGCAGGGAAATCAAAAAGTTCAAACCGACTTTTCTTTCCAGGTCTACAAAACAATCATGTCAAAACCCCAAATGTTAATAGGTCGATGGCTGCGCAATGAACCTATAAACCTAACGAGTTCAAAACCCGCTCCGGAGTGGTGGAGTGAAGAACATTGGCAATTGTTGAAAAACACAGGGAAGGTATTGCGATCCTTTCACACTTCCATGATCCACACCACTTTGGTTAGCGGAGAGCATCCCTTGATCCAACCCATTCGAAAAGAGAATGAACAGGTAGATTTTGATTTCCAGAAATTTGATCGTTGGGTTACACTGTTCAGGGATTTGGGCTTTGATTTTATTGAAGGAGAACCTCTGGTTTTCTGGCACTGGGCTATTCCTCCCGAGATTGTGACCATGCTGGACCAATCAAGTGGTCAAGTCACAAGAATGGAATTAAAACATAGACAAGCAGGTATCGAAAAACTGGACCAGCTTCGGAAAAAGTATGGCAAGGAAGAGACTCGCAAACGATACATGCACAGTCCGGAGTACAGGGCGATGAAAGGAGAGTACATGGATTTTCTTGAAATTTTCCTGCAAAGTCTCAATCGCCACCTGGATGAGAAAGGATGGAAACAATTCTATATACAAAGAGTATTAAACGAGCCAAGGTCAACAGAAGACTATATCGAGTTTGCTGATTTAGTTCGAAAATACCTTCCTGGTGTTACGATCATGAATCAGATCCATTTTTATTTTATTGAAGACAGAAATAAACTCGCATCATACGCCGATATCCTGTTAATGCCCTTAAACCGATTGGATGAAATGCAGGATCTTGTGCTATATCGCGCAAGTGAAGGTAATTTGACGGGGCTGTATACCATGGCGTCACCATTATGTCCCTGGCCGAGTTACCATTTAGACAGACCCCTTTCAAATAATCGATTATTTATGTGGTTAGCCTATCTATACGGTGCCCAATCATACGACTGCTGGGGAGTCAATTGGTTTTATGGTGTTGATCCCTACAAGAGTTCAATGGGCCCCATGCTGTATAACCCTGGCGGTTCTGCTTCTTCGCCTGGCTATCCGCCAGGTGATAATTGGCTTTTTTATCCAAACAAAGATGGTTTAACTCCCTCCATGCGAATGATTGCCTGGCGAGACGGGCTAACGGATTTTTTACTTCTCAAAATGCTGGCTGACAAGGATAAATTAATAGCTGATGAGATCATGAAAAAGATTGCCAGGTCGGGCACTGATTATAAGATGGACGCGAAATCATATCATGAAGCAAGGAAGGCTATACTTGATGCATTGGATTCGCTGTGATATTTTTTTTTAAAATGCGGGCCTGCCCGGGGACTCTCGGGAATTACAAGAGGCAAAAACGATAAAGCTGATACCCGAAGAATAGCAGACTTTGCCAGTACAAATAAGGCTAAGCTCACTCCTTTAGATATGAAAACCTTAAGAATTACTGCTATCATACTTCTGTTCGGGATAGTTTTTTTTGTCGCTGATTCTGTCGCCGTGGGTCAAGACATCGCTGATATGCGAAATATCCGCACAGGCTGGGAGATTCCCACAGAAACATATTCAGACCAGCCCTACATTGTAAAGACCGATGATGGCGCCTGGTTGTGTGTAGTAACAACCGGTGCCGGTCATGAAGGAAAATCCGGACAACACGTGGTAACCGTGCGCAGCACAGACCAGGGTAAAACCTGGTCAGAACCGCTTGATGTTGAACCGGCTGATGGGCCTGAAGCATCTTATGCTGTGATGCTGAAGTTGGCAAGCGGTCGAATCTATGCATTTTACAACCACAATACCGATAATCTGCGCAGGATAATAGCGGACGATCCTCCGTACAAGGGTGGGTACTGTTACCGGGTTGACAGCCAGGGCTACTTTGTTTTCAAGTACAGTGATGATCAAGGACGTTCGTGGTCTGAGAAACGCTATAGCATCCCCATTCGTGAGATGGAAATTGACAGACAAAATGCTTATGGCGGGAAAATACAGTTCTTCTGGAATGTGGGGAAGCCGTCTGTTCTTGACGGGGCCGGATATGTGTCGCTTCACAAAGTGGGTGGTTTTGGAGAGGGGACCTTTACCAGTAATGAAGGTGTTCTCCTTAAAAGCGACAACATTCTGACCGAAATGGATCCGGAAAAGATCAGATGGGAAACACTCCCGGACGGCGATTACGGATTGCGTACTCCTCCCGGAGGCGGTCCAATTGCGTCAGAACAAAGTTATTCGGTATTGAGTGATGGTTCCATCTACTGTGTTTACCGTACCATTGACGGGCATCCTGTTTATACTTACAGTCGCGATGGTGGTCATACCTGGAATACACCACAGTACAAAAAGTATGAGGATAGCAGTTTGATGAAACATCCACGGGCAGCCAATTTTGCCTGGAAGTGCGATAATGGCAAGTACCTCTACTGGTTTCATAATCATGGTGGAAGAATTATGAGGGAACATCCGCAAAGAATAGGTATAGCTTATCGTGACCGGAATCCTGTTTGGCTGTGCGGCGGTGTTGAGGTGGATTCGCCCAACGGCAAGGTTATTAAATGGTCCCAGCCGGAAATTATTCTGTATGATGACGATACTCATATTCGTATGAGTTATCCTGATCTGGTTGAGGAAGACGGTAAGTATTTCCTCACCGAAACACAAAAAGATATTGCCCGCGTGCACGAAATTGCCCGGGCATTAGTGGAGGGCCTCTGGAATCAGTTTGATAACAGATCCATTACCAGGGAAGGATTATTACTTGAGCTTCCGAAAAAGGAGCAGGCTATTCCCAAACAAGTTGAGATGCCTGAACTAAAATCTTTTCTTGTCCGCTCCGGGCGAAAAGCTGATCATGGCACTGAGGATTTACGAACCGGGTTTGCCATTGATTTGTGGTTACAACTGAAAAAACTTTCTGAAGGAGAGATTTTATTGGATAACCGGACAGAAAACGGTCAGGGTTGGTGTCTTCAGATAACAGAGCGCGGAACTGTGGAGATCATTCTGAATGACGGCCGGACTGAGAATCGCTGGGATTGTGATCCGGGGATGCTACAGAAAGGCAAACTCCATCACATCACCATTAATGTTGACGGCGGACCAAAGATCATTACTTTTATTGTTGACGGCAAACTCTGCGATGGTGCTGATTATCGCCAGTTTGGCTGGGGACGGTTCAGTCCCAACCTGTATCATGTTAATGGAGACAAAATGCTTCGTATTGCTCCTGAACTGAAGGGAGAGGTTAAATCCCTGCGTATTTACAACCGCTACCTTACCACATCTGAAGCGATAGGTAATTATCAGGCCGGGTTATAAGTCAGGAGATAAACTGTTTAAAGGAGAAAGACCATGAAGATCATATTTGCACACAGAATAAATCATTTGAGGACACTCTTTACTCTCTGTTGTCTGATAACAATTTTACCCCTGAATTCGTGTAATAGTCAAAAAAATGCTGAAAAGGTACACAAGGATAAAATTGTGTCGCCGAACCACAATAAGTACCTCCTTCTTGATTCCCGTATCATTGATAAGGCAGAGAACGCCACCCTTCGTCCTGGCAAGCCAAAGAAACACCCGGCCAATCCTTTGTTTGGCGAAGATAAACCCTGGGAGGTACGTTTTGACAACGTATATGCCAACGTGATCTATGATGATGCAGATAAACTTTACAAGTGCTGGTATAACCCGTTTATTATCGATAGCGCGACCAGCGAGACACCTTTAAAGAAACGTGATATTGTGACATACAAAGAGATGTACAGAGTAAAATACAAAGTAAAAAATCGTGAAATGGGTGTTTGTTACGCCGCCTCCAGCGACGGTATACAGTGGAAAAAACCTGAGCTTGATGTTGTGGATTTTGGCGGCAGTAAAAGCAATAATATACTGGTTCGCGGCCCACATGGCGCGGGCGTGTTTTATGACAAACATGAGACTGAGAGTTCAAAACAATACAAAATGTTTTTTTCTGATAATGAAAATGAGATGATGTCTGTTTTGTTTTCTCCTGATGGTATTCACTGGAATAATCTGACAGCTTGCCCTGAGATACAGGCCAGGGGCGATACCCACAACAATGCATTTTGGGATCCCAAACGAAGAAAGTATATCGGCATCACCAGACTTTGGGACGGTCAACGCATTATTGGGCGTACAGAAAGTACTGACTTTGTCCATTGGACCAAAGCTGAAGAAGTATTTCGTGGTGACAAAAAAAATCAAACTTATGCGATGACTGTTTTCCCTTACGCAAATTTGTATCTGGGACTGGTAATGATTTTTGACATTAAAGAGGATCGCGTTCGTTGTGAGCTGGCATGGAGTCCGGATACATTTGAATGGCATCTTATTTGTCCTGGTACTCCGTTTATTCCAAACTCAGCGAAGAAAAATGAGTATGACTGGGGCTGCATCTATGTTGCGGCTACTCCGATATTTCTACAAAATGAAACCCGTATCTATTATGGCGCTTCCAATGGTCCTCATACTGCTTGGCGGGACGGTTTCTTTTGTCTTGCCACGCTTCGTCCCGACGGTTTTGCAGGATATGAGCCTGTCTTAATAGATAAAGCCGGTATTATTATCACAAAGCCTGTTCTTTGTACATCCAGGCATCTCAGTCTGAGCGCCGACGCCAATAACGGGAGTATTCAGGTCCAAATTTTTGGAGAGAATCAAAAATCCAATCTGATCACAGCTGATGTAACCGATGAACAGGTGGTGTGGGAATCGGATAAGGATCTTTCCGAATATGTAGGAAAACAGATCCAATTACAGTTTCATTTGAATGAAGCAACACTCTATGCATTCAGTTTTATAGAATAGAGATCATTCTTAATTATAAGATGAGATTTAAGACATGGAAATATACCCAATCAGAACGTCCCCGTTCATACAACGAAATACACGTCGGCTATTTGCTTTATATATGCAGGCACCCTTTGCGATTTTTCTTGCAATTCTACTCTGGAGTTGTGCTCCCGATGAAAAAAACCGGGTAAAAACAGTTGAGATCGCTAATGAAACCCAACTGCTTATAGATTACTATATTATCGGGGAAATGACCGGCTTGGAGCGTACGTTGCATAAGCCGCAAAAGAAAGGGCTTATCAAAGAAGCAGATGGCAGCGACTGGGAGCGTGGCCCGCAGAGCTCGGTGGTCCGTGATCTGGCCGGGCGGTTCCACATGATCTATCGGTTCGGCTGGTCCGATCCCGGCGTCCGTGACCTGCACCGCTCGATCGGTGACGATAAGGCACATTGGTTCCGCCGCACGATAGCCTACGCACAGAGTGAGGACGGCATTCGCTGGACCAAGCCTGTTCTGGGGCTGATCGACGGCCCCATCGACATCCGTCGGGCACCGAAAGAAAAATGGGCCGACGGCATATTTTTCGAGCCGGTCGGGTTCTCGAAACAGAACAACCTGGGCTGTCCGATTGCGGTGATCCAGGACCTCGGCAACTTTGGCGGTATGGCCGATCCGAAGCGGCGGTACCTGGTCAACGTGCTGTACCGGGATGACACGCACAACTTCGCCCAGATTACCGATGCAGGGCTGTATTTCGCAGCCGACGTGCCGGATATTCTCAATGACCCCGGTTGGAGGAGCCGGCTCGAGACCATCTGGCAGGCGCCTAAGCGTGGCCCGCGCAGCGAGACAACCCGGGTGGCCGGATTCGATGCACGGGAGAACCTGTGGTTCGAATGCGTGCAGTCCCGGCTGGGCGGCGGCTGGCAGGAACATGGCGGACGTGATATCGCCCGATACACTTCCGAAGACCTTATCAACTGGTCGGACGAGGAAAGCGCCCTGCCGGTAGCCGGGGACGAATCGTGTCGGCCGGAAGACTGGATCGAGTACATGGACATGAGGGCATTTCGGGCCAGCGGGCTATGGCTCGGACAGCTCTGCATCTTCCACGGAGATCGCACCAGCCCGCAGTATATGATGCCCGACCGTGAAAATGTCTGGCGTAAGGGGACCACAGAACTGCGTCTGGTTGCAAGCCGAGACGCTGGTAAGAGCTGGCAGCGGGTGGGCGACAAGCAAATCTGGTTGCCGCACAGCAAAGAGAAATACGGCTACGACCGGTTGGTGTTTCCCGGTTCGCCTGTCCGCGTTGGTGACGAGTTATGGCTTTACTATAACGTCTATGACGGCGACCACCTTATTTGGAACCGCGACGGTACACTGTTCGACAAGCAGCGCCCGTCCCGCACCGGCCGCGTGGCATTGGCAACCATGCGTTGGGACGGATACGTCAGTCTTGACGCCGGTGAAGAGACCGGCCAACTCGTAACTAAATTGCTGAGATTTGAAGGGGATAAGTTATGGGTCAACCTTGATGCGTCCAAAGGTGCGCTTAAAGCAGAACTACAGGACGAAAAGGGTAAAGTAATACCTGGTTTTGCACTTGAAGATTGTCAACCGGCGAAAGAGAATGGGATTAACCTTTCTGTCTCATGGCAAAAAGGGAAACTGGGTAAATTAGCCGGCAGGACAATAAGAGTGAGGTTTGAACTGGAGAACGCCAGTCTATTTGCATTTGGTTTTACAGATTAAGAAACTGAATTAAATAAAGAGTATTATGTATCGAAAAATTAAATTTAGAAAAATGAAGGGCACGATGTATTATCTATTCTTTGGCTTGATAGCATTATCATTTGGGAATTGCTCCGGAGAGAAACAACCGAATAATACGAAACCTGAAGTTCAATTGGAAAGTGGGATAACAGGAGTCACCAAAGCAAAGGTACATTTAAAGGCCCCTGCCAGTACACCGGCGGAGCATGTGTGGAGATACTCTTTGGGTATGACGATTCAATTAGACTCTAAAACAGCAGGGATTATGAGCGGTATTACCTGGAGAGGCACTTCAGGTGTTGACTTTGAAGTTGGAAGCGATTTAATCATCTTTGACAGATTTCCGGATATCAGTCCCGGAAATGTGTCTGTGCTTACCCGCCTCCACGAAGAGGTTAACCCCAAGACAAAACAACTCTGTTTTGCGGCAAAGTACCCAATACAAGGCGGTTTTGTTCCTCTGGGAGTCAAAAGGGCTGATGGAAACGCTCATCCTCATACCGGAACGGGATTTGGGATGAGCACGGTTATTGGATTTCCCAAAGATTTCAGTCAGAAACGACCATGGAGGGATCCTGACCATCTACAGTACATACAGTTATATCAATTTACTTACGACGGGAAGGTGTTTCGAATTACCGAAACGGAACGAATGCCATCTATTTTGGCGAATGATTGGGAATCCGTTGGACCGGGTTTGTCGCCTACTCTCCCCGATAAGGATGATTTGTTGTTTCCAATGGTCTGTCAGCGCACGAAAGACGACTATGCCGTTTCCGGTGTTATTCGCTTTAAACGAGAAAACGAAAAATGGTCTCCCGGAGTATTTATCCCGATTGCAGATTCGACATCGGAGCCGAGTATAATCCGGGATGTTGACGGCAGCCTCTTGTTTACAGCACGAAGCCGCGATATTGCCGTCTGGCGTTCAAATGATGGGGGTTTAACCTGGAAACAGTTGTTTCATCTCGAAAATTTCCGTGATAAAGCAGTACCCATAACTATTAACCGGGCGGTTGATGGTACACCCTATATCGCGACCAACAAGCCTGGACCCGGACTTTATCGTGATATTCTGGCTATCTGGCCCCTGAACGAGAAGAGAACAGGACTCAAGGACCCTGTCACTGTCCGGCACGGCCCTGATGAACTTGGTGACGCACCGGGAGCAACCGACACCTATGGCTGGGCTTTTGATCATCCAATGTCCGCAACCGTAAGGCTGGCTGACGGTCGATGGCACAATATACTGACCTACCGGACTATTGCTGTTGCTGAAAACCGCGTTGGGCTCACTCCAACTCCCCATTCAGGTCTTTATGTTGAGGAGGTTTTTTCAAAAGGAAAATCCATTCCGATGTGGAAGTTTTGAAAATTATATAAAATAGACATTATGAAACGACGACAATTTTTATCCAGAACTATTGGAGCATCGGCTTTAAGCCTTTACAGAATACCGGTAATTCAAGCAGGGAGTAACTCAAGTAGCATTTCGGACAAGATTCGACAATGGAAGGGAAATCCAATCAAAATAGGAGATCGAAAGCAACTTTTTATCGATAAAAAATTTATCGCTGCCTCTCATGGTGTCGAGTTGATCACAAATCCTCCTTTATCTACCAGACAAATTGAAATGCCGCTTTTGAATGGTATGGCATCCAGCGGTGGATATTCTACGGTGTTGGATGTGGAAGGTGAGTACTGGTTTTACTATCATGCTCGCCCGGAGCATTCTTCTCAAAAAGGACACCAGGCGTATATGTTGTGTCTTTCAAAATCTGAGGATGGAATTCACTGGCGTCCTGCAGAGGTAAATCGTTTTAAAGTCGATGGGTCGCAAAGAAATAACATAGTTGCACCGGGAGCGATAGGTACAGTCTTTATTGATCCAAAAAAGACTCTCGATTCCCGCTACTGGTTTTTAGGTACACTGGGCGAAAGAGAAGAACCTCCCATTTGGGAGGCCGCAAAAGACACCTACTATCGTAGATATTATAAGGAAGGTCATGCTTATCATGAGGGCGGCATCTACCTCCTGCATTCTACAGATGGAATGGCGTGGAATCGCTTACCGGACGTTGCATTACCGCTATGGTGCGACACTCAGAACCAATGCTTATATGATCAACGTATCGACAAATACGTTGCCTATTTGAGAGGAAACAATCCTGCGGGAATGAAAAAACGGAGGAATGTCCGGCGGATTGAAGTAGATCGATTGGACAAAGCACCGTGGCCGTACGACGAAAATCCGAATAGAAAGCGGGGGCCCAATGGACTCTTTGGAAATCTCATCGATGAGCTTCCGGAAGTCATGGGAGCGAATGGACTTGATCCCGATGCAACTGACATCTATACCCCCTGCGTGAATCCATATCCCTGGGCAGATGATGCTTATTTCGCTTTTCCAGCGGTTTACCGACATTATGACGGACAAAACAGTTATGGCCGGGATCTAAGAGGAAAATACAGTAATCATGGTCCGGTGGAAGTACAACTGGCAGTGAGCCGCAATGGTATCGAATTCACCCGATTTCGGAGACCCTATCTGGCGTCGGGTTTATTGGACGAGGATAAAGGCGGAGGAGATGTCTATATGGGTGTGGGTATGATAAAGAGAGGCAACTTTGTTTATCACTACTTTCACGAAGATACATTTCCACATGGGCCGACAACATATCCGTATAGAGAATCTTTTTCTTCCAAAGGTATGGAGGTCGCTATTCATCGGCTGGACGGATTTGTTTCAATCGATGCCGGACCTTCTGGCGGTGAACTGGTAACGCCTCCTATTCAATTTGAAGGCAATCGCTTAAATCTCAATATCGACTGTGGCGCAATGGGAGAGGCCTGGGTGGAGATACAGGACGCCCATGCCCGTCCCATCTCGGGTTACAGTTTTAACGAAAGTGTCAGCGTTGATCGCAATGGAATTGCTCAGGAGGTTTGGTGGCAGAAGGGGCCGGATGTCAGCGAATTGGCTGGTCAGCCTATTCGGTTGCATGTCAAAATGCGGTCGGCGAAATTGTTTGCTTTTCAGTTTATCAAATCTTAAATAAAATCGACATGCCTGTCAGTATTGGATCGTTCAAGCAATTATTCATAGATGAAAAATTTATTGCATCATCCAAAGGGATTAAGTTGACAATGAATTCGCCTGTAAAGGAAGAACCGGTGCTGGTCGCTGAGACGGCAGTGGAATCCCACAAAATAGGCGGTTACTGTCAAATCGTTAAAATGAAAGATGAATGGTGGATGTACTACAATGCCATGCCGCTGGGAGACTTTAACTACGATGCGTCACGCGCTGATGGAACAGGGTATATGGTCTGTCTGGCGACCAGCAAGGATGGTCTGGAATGGCAGCGCAAGAACGTCAGCCTCTACCCTATCAGGGGCAAAGAGAACAACGTGGTTATCCCTAATGCCTATGGGTACATGTTTGATGATCCGAAAAAGTCTGACGGATACCCCTACTGGTTCCTGACTCATATGCAGGAATGCGCTGTGTGGAAAGAAGCGGATGGCTGTGACTACTGGGACGGGCTCTACCTGCTAAAGTCGAAGGACGGGATTCACTGGAAGCGGCATCCGGGAATGGCGCTTCCCTTTCACATGGACTCCTGGAACCAGTGTTTTTATGATTCCCCTCTCCAAAAGTATGTGGCATACGTGAGATCCTGGGTTCCGGGAAAAGACCGATGTGTATCCCGGCTGGAATTCGAAGACCTCCTCTCCTTCCCCTGGCCACATGAGACATACGATCCGAATAGAAAAAGAGTCAGGAAGAACAAACTGCTCGACGAGATTCCGGTTGTTATGCAGGCAGGTCCCGACGATCCGCCGGGCATGGATCTCTATACGTCTTGCGTCGAGCCGTACGGTTCAGCGCATCCTGTGTGGCTGGCGTTCCCGTCGCGCTACCGGCATTATGACAGCTTTTACAGCTTTGGCCGGGACTCGCGGGGTAAGAACGAAAACGTAGGGGTTCTGGATGTTGCTCTTTCTGTCAGCCTTGATGGGATCAACTGGCGCCGGTTCTCTGAGGCATATGTCCCACTGGGGATGATTGGGAAGATTGATGCGGGAAGCCTGTACATGGGTATGGGCATGATTATCAAGGAAGACGAAATCTGGCAGTATTGTGGGGTCTTGTCTGATCGTGCTTCGTATTATCGCATGGATCAGGGAGTCGGCGCAATCATACGGCTTGTCCAGCGTCTGGATGGCTTTGTGTCAGCGGATACGGACCACAAAGGAGGCGAACTGACCACCCCCTTGCTGGTATTCGAAGGGAACCGTCTGGACCTGAATATCGACTGTGGCGCTATGGGTGAGGCCTGGGTTGAAATTAAAAATAGCGAAGGGAAACCGATTCCAGGATACAGTATGGAAGAAAGTGTCAGCGTTGATCGAAACGGGATTGCTCAGAAGGTTTGGTGGCAGAAGGGGCCGGATGTCAGTGAATTGGCGGGTCAAACGATTCGGTTGCATGTCAAAATGCGGTCGGCAAAGCTGTATGCGTTCCAGTTTATCAAATCTTAGGTGCGGGATATTATTTACAAAATGAAAAAGAGATAGATTATGAAACGGAGACAATTTTTAAAAACAACAGCCGGAGCCTCTGCTTTTGCCACTGTCGCTCCCAGTTCAATGGCTGTGCTAGGTAATGACAACGTTGATAAACCAATCAACGTTGCTTCACACAAGCAGTTATTTATCGATGACAGGTTTATCGAATCCTCCAAGGGCATTAAGAGAACGATGAACTCACCAAAAAAGGCCGCCATGGTGATGCAGCCAATCCGTGAAAAGGAAGGGCCTCTGGTCAGTGTTTCTTCAGTACTGGAAGTCGATGGTGAATACCGGATGTATTATGGCCTTTACGTTCCGGAAGAATGGGTAAAACGGGATTGGCCCGGTAAAATTCCGGGTCACGTTCGTCATATGATTTGTTTGGCCACAAGTCAGGACGGCATAAACTGGCAGCGCAAACGTGTCGGATTATTCAATATTGGTGCAGGCAGTGACAACGCTATTGTCATGCCCTGTAGCAGTGGTACGGTATTTATTGATCCGCAAAAAACGCGTGGCAGCCGGTTTTGGTTTATTGGTAATATTACAGAAAATCCCTGGTGGGACGAATCTAAAAACGCTGTATATAGATTGACCAATGAAGAAGGCAAAAAGATTGGCGGCGCAATGTACCTTTTTCACTCCAAAGATGGCATAAACTGGAAGAGAATTAAAAACCCCTTCCTGCCATTCTGGTGTGATACGCGTAATCAGGCATTTTTCGATCCACGCCTGGGAAAATATGTTGTGTTTGTTAGAGGACGTTTGGGAGGACTGCGTGTTGTTTGCAGGAGTGAATCGGAAAAATTAGACAACGTGCCATGGCCATTTGAATTAAAACCGGAAACCCCGCTTGGTCCCGGTGGTCTGATACCAGGTATGAATCATGAAGAATGGCCGGTGGTTATGCGCCCCGACAAACACGATCCACCTCAAACAGATTTATATACACCCAATGTGAATATCTATCCCTGGGCACAAGATGTCTATCTGGCTTTCCCCCCAACTTACAGGCATTATGACAATTTCGAGAGCTATGGTCGTGATACCCGTGGAAAGTACTCAAATGACGGACCGGTTGCAACCCAACTGTCCGTTAGCCGTAACGGAATTCACTGGCATCGTTTCCGTGAACCCTATATTCCTTTGGGCAGAATGAATGAGCTGGATGGCGGGAACAACTACATGGGTCTGGGCATGATACGCAAAGGTGATGAGATCTGGATGTACTATGCGGGTTCTCCGTGGACGCATGGCAGCTATCCTTACCAGCCGGAATTGACCAACGCAATATTTCGTGTTGTTCAGCGTTTGGATGGCTTTGTTTCGGTTGATTCCGGACCCGAAAAAGGAGAATTGGTTACACCCCCAATAATTTTCACAGGAAATCGGCTTCAGCTAAACATTGACTGTGGCGCTATGGGTGAGGCCTGGATTGAAATACAGGATGAAAATGGGAATGCTCTCTCTGGTTACAGTTTTGACGAAAGCGTCAGCGTTGATCGCAACGGGATTGCCCAGGAGGTTTGGTGGCAAAAGGGGCCGGATGTGAGCGAATTGGCTGGTCAGCCTATTCGGTTGCATGTCAAAATGCGGTCGGCAAAGCTGTATGCGTTCCAGTTTATCAAATCTTAAGTACGGAATATTATTTACAAAATGAAAAAGAGATAGATTATGAAACGGAGACAATTTTTAAAAACAACAGCCGGAGCCTCTGCTTTTGCCACTGTCGCTCCCAGTTCAATGGCTGCGCTAGGTAATGATAAAGTTGATAAACCAATCAACGTTGCTTCACACAAACAGTTATTTATCGATGACAGGTTTATCGAATCCTCCAAAGGCATCAAGAGAATGATGAACTCACCAAAAAAGGCCGGCATGGCGATGCAACCAATCCGTGAAAGGGAAGGGCCCCGGGTCAGTGTTTCTTCAGTACTGGAAGTAGATGGTGAATACCGGATGTATTATAGCCTTTACGTGCCGGAAGAATGGCTGAAACGGGATTGGTCCGGTGACATTCCGGGTTACGTTCGTCATATGATTTGTTTGGCCACAAGTCAGGACGGCATAAACTGGCAGCGCAAGCGTGTCGGATTATTCAATATTGGTGCTGGTAGTGACAACGCTGTTGTCATGCCCTGTAGCCATGGCGCTGTATTTATTGATCCGCAAAAAACGCGTGGCAGCCGGTTTTGGTTTATTGGTAATATTACGGAAAATCCCTGGTGGGATGAATCCAAAGGCGCTGTATATAGATTGACCAATGAAGAAGGCAAAAAGATTGGCGGCGCGATGTACCTTTGTCACTCCAAAAATGGCATAAACTGGAAAAGAATTAAAGACCCAATCCTGCCATTCTGGTGTGATACGCGTAATCAGGCATTTTTCGATCCACACCTGGGAAAATATGTTGCGTTTGTTAGAGGACGTTTGGGAGGACTGCGTGTTGTTTGCAGGGGTGAATCGAAAAGATTAGACAACGTGCCATGGCCATTTGAATTAAAACCGGAAACACCGCTTGGCCCCGGCGGTCTGATACCCGGTATAAATCACGAAGAATGGCCGGTGGTTATGCGCCCCGACAAACACGATCCACCGCAAACCGATTTATATACGCCCAATGTGAATATCTATCCCTGGGCACAAGATGTCTATCTGGCTTTCCCACCAGCTTACCGACATTATGACAATTTCGAGAGCTGTGGTCGTGATACCCGTGGACAGTATGGAAATGATGGGCCTGTTGCAACTCAACTGTCTGTTAGCCGCAACGGAATTCACTGGCATCGATTCCGTGAACCCTATATTCCTTTGGGCAGAATGAATGAGCTAGATAGCGGGACCCACTACATGGGTGTGGGCATGATACGCAAAGGTGATGAGATCTGGATGTACTATACGGGTTCTCCTTGGACGCATGGCAGCTATCCTTACCAGCCGGAAATGACCAACGCAATATTTCGTGTTGTTCAGCGTTTGGATGGCTTTGTTTCGGTTGATTCCGGACCCGAAAAAGGAGAATTGGTTACACCCCCGATAATTTTCACAGGAAATCGGCTTCAGCTAAACATTGACTGTGGCGCTATGGGTGAGGCCTGGGTTGAAATACAGGATGAAAATGGGAATGCTCTCTCTGGTTACAGTTTTGACGAAAGCGTCAGCGTTGATCGCAACGGGATTGCCCAGGAGGTTTGGTGGCAGAAGGGGCCGGATGTCAGCGAATTGGCGGGTCAACCGATTCGGTTGCATGTCAAAATGCGGTCGGCGAAATTATATGCGTTCCAGTTTGCGCCAAATAGATCATAAATGAAATCCTGACCGATGCGAATTTGTAAAGCAAAATAAAAGGAGTTATAATGCAGTTGAAACGTAGACAATTTATCAAGACAGCAGGTGCCGGTCTGGCCTATTTTGCTGGTGGAGCAAAAGCCGAATCTTCTATTCTACCCGATGACTATAAAGACTCGGAAAGGAAAATGATTTTCGGCTGGACAACCTGTTTGACTTACGAAACGGGCGACAGGCAACAGGGATTTGAATATTTTAGCCGGCTACTCGATGAAATGAAAGCCCACGGCATGTCCAGTTTAATCGTTATGATGGCTAGCCACGGCTACTTTTCCCCAAAAAATCATGGCATCGCCTGGCCGGTGAAAAATCCCAAGTTAAAGCCTCAGTTGGATAAAAAAGCACTTAATGCCGTTGAGGAAACTGAATTTTTTTCTAAAGTCATTGAAAAGGCTCATAGATTAGGAATCGATGTCTATATTGAAATTAAATACTTAGGCATGATCGGGGTGATAGAAGGCTACCCGGGGATAGAATTCTCGACGACTTCCGATGGTACGTATGTACTTTCGATTAGACCGGAGGCAAGTCAATACGAGAAAGAGGCGATTGAAAGTTTGCAAATCTGCTGTGATAGCGATCAGGCACACGCTTATATGCGAGATAAGATCAGAGATGTTCTGGAAAGGTATAATAATCTGGATGGAATACTACTTGAACATCCATCCTACAACAGCCATAACTGTTATTGCCAAAGCACACAGGAAAAAATATTCCAGACTACCGGGAAGCATATTAGTGAGATAAGTGAAGCAGAATTTGTCAATTGGAAAAATATCCGTATCAGGGATACCCTCATCGATTTAAAACATCTTATCAAAAGTATTAATTCCCAATTTAGTTATGGATTCTACACTGGATTTTCACCCTCCAATGGCGATGTGGCTGAATTTCAACGAAACCGGGGGCATAGTATTGAAACACTTAAACAAGTTGGTTTTGACTTTGTCATGCCGTACTGTGAGGGAAGACATGGGGATAATGAGACCAAAGAAATTGAAAAAGTAACCGAATACTTAGCCCCTCTAAAGGTTTATTTACATACAACAATTCGAAGAAAACCACCTCACAACTATCCTTTACCCCCAAAAGGGCCACAATATGTCAAAGAAATGATCCATTGGGGGAAGGGATATTTTCAAAAGAATGAACGATTCCTTGGGATGAGCTTTTTTAACGAAGTGAAAATACCACAAGAAAATAGGCAGGCGGTATACGAATCTATTTGATTGATGGACTTTGATTTAGGAAATTGACAGACAAAATGCTGATGGCGGGAAATTACAGTTCTTCTGGAACGTGGGAAAACCGTTTATTCTTGATGGGGCAGGATTGAGAATTAAGGATATTGGTCCTGAATAACAGAGAGGGCATCTCTAAAAACCTAGTGTTGATAAAATTAATAAAGGAGAAAAGCAATGAGATTATTCTTTTCCAAACCCATTCGAATTTTGATTATCACGTTTGTCTTCATCACTTCTTCACTCATTATCGGATGCACTAGAGGTGAGCCGAAAAAATCAGATAAAGATCCATTTGCCTGGTGGCAGGAGGCCAGGTTCGGAATGTTCATTCACTGGGGACTTTTTACGCTGCCTGCCGGCGAATGGAACGGAATTGAAGTGCCCTACATTGCCGAGTGGATCATGAAACGGGCACGAATTCCAATAGCTGAATATGAACAGTTGGCGAAACAGTTTAATCCGGCTAAATTTAATGCTGAAGAGTGGGTGAAAATTGCCGAAGCAGCCGGGATGAAGTACATCATTATCACTTCAAAGCATCATGATGGTTTTGCTATGTACGATTCTAAAGCATCGGATTATGATATAATTGATGCAACGCCTTTTGGTCGAGATCCCATGAAAGAACTGGCAGAAGCCTGTAAAAAGCATGGCATTAAACTTGGATTTTACTATTCTCATGAACAGGACTGGCATCATCCAAACGGGCGTGGAAATGACTGGGATTTTGATCCTAAGAAGATCGACTTTGCCCAATATTTGGAGGAAAAAGTCAAACCGCAGGTGCGAGAGTTGTTGACTCAATATGGTCCAATCGCGATTATCTGGTTTGATACACCGCTTATCATCACAAAAGAACAGAGTCAAGAGCTTGTGGATATGGTTCATGAACTTCAGCCCAATTGTCTGGTTAATGGACGATTGGGACACGGTCTCGGTGATTACCAGGGATTTGGTGATAACCAGATTCCAGGTGACGTTGTTACGGGTAACTGGGAAACCTGCGGTACAATGAATGACTCCTGGTGCTATAAGAAAAGCGATCATAACTGGAAATCGACAAAGACACTTTTGAAGCTTTTAAGTAATATTGTGAGCAAAGGAGGAACATATCTCCTGAATGTTGGTCCGACTGCGGAAGGAATTATTCCACAGCCAAGTGTGGATCGCTTGCTTGAAATGGGTGAATGGCTCAAAATCAATGGTGAGGCAATCTATGACGCTGGCCCGAGTCCATTCGCCGGCGAATTCGAATGGGGGGCCATTACGACGAAACCGGGAAAACTCTATTTACACGTTTACGATTGGCCGGCCAAGGCTCTAATATTTTATGGATTTAGAAACTCTGCTAAAAAGGCTTATTTATTAGCTGATAAAAATAAGAGTGCATTACAAATTGAGCAAACGAAAGTTCAGGATAATACCATTAATCAGCTTACCATCTCTCTGCCTCCGCAAGCTCCTGATAAAAACGTGTCCGTCATTGTTCTCGAAATCGAAGGCGAACCGGATGTTGATGATACCATTTTCCCTCAAATTGATAATACCATAGTTCTCAATGCTTTTCGTGCTAATCTTGAAAAAGCAAAATCAGATTCCCTGATATCCATTGGCGGTGGAGGTGTTATTGAAAGATGGTTCAATACTGAAAATATATCAAGTTGGGATTTTCAGGTATTTGAACCCGGCGAATATGATTTAATCTTGTTTAGTGCAGCTCATCATTGGCAGGGGTGGATTGGCGGGCATAAAGTAAAGATTTCCCTGAATGGAGAAGAGTATGTGGTCATGACAACAGACCAGGGACGTACTGCCAATATCAGCACTTTAACCTGGCAGGATGCAGTAACTTACGTCGCGAGAGTGCAAATCGCAAAGGCAGGTAAACAATACCTGTCGCTAACGGCATTAAAAATAAATCCTGAAAAAAATCAAGGATTTCGATTTCGCTCGATTAAACTCATCCCGAAATCGCTGAACTATATGAACAACCCCGAAAATTTCAGCCCGGTGCAAAGACCTTACATGGAGGAGATGGAAGAGTTCAATAGGAAGCTAGAAACATTCCAGAATTAATTGAAGGTGATAAAAGAAAAAAACATGACGCAAAAACGAATTTCACAGTTAAAAATAATCATAGCCTGTATTATGCTCATACACGCTTCAACCAGTTACAGTCAGGAATCAGTCAAAAAACTATATGAGGTTGCCCAGCCTGTACAAAGGCCGGAAGGCGCTCCTGATGCCGGTGACGTCATCATGCGCAATCTCCGGCCACATCCCAGGGATGCCAATGATCCTTATAATACAATGGAGGCTATGGAAGATTTTCATGTGACAAGACTTGAGTGGACCTACATAGAAGATTTTTCGTTCATCAATCAGGTAAAAGCCACCGGTCGAGTATTCGGTGGCGCTATTAATAATAGCTCTCTCCATTCGGATTATAAAACAGATCCGGACTGGCTTGAGAAACGTGCCATATTAGACTTGAATGGCAATCCTGTTGTAGCGCCGCACATGCGAGACTGGGGAAAAAGACTGCATGGATGCGTAAATGATTCTGTTTTTGAAGAAGGATATCTGGCTTATATTAAAGATTATATTGATGCCGGAGCAGATGTGATGCAACGCGATGATCATAACGCCAATTATTCTGCCACAAATTGGGGAGCCTGTTTTTGTGAAGATTGTATGATAAAGTTTAGAATATACCTTGAGGACCATTCGACACTTCAGGAACGCGAAAGTTGGGGAATTGACCCTCTTGAAACTTTTAATTATCGTGATTATCTAATAGAACTCGGCGCTCCTGTAGGCGATGATTTTGCCAAATGGGATGGAGGAAAGCTTAAAGAACTCTTTGTTCAATTCCAAATAGAATCCACCATCGGTTTTCATCAGCGTACGCGGCAAGCCATGAACGAATATGTCCGCCAGTTCAAACCTGAAGGGCATGTTCCCATGTCCTGCAATAATGGCGTGCGTCGTTGGAAGGAAATCGAATTGGAATTTGACTGGGCCTTTGGAGAACTCTCCTACAGCCATGCTTCCCCGGAGTATCTTTATAGCGCTATGCAGCTGGCAAACCAATATGACCGTATTCAAGTAGTTACCATGCCTAAAAAAGGCGATTACGACAATCTCGATGCCTGGGAGCGATTGACACGTCAAACCATTGCAACTGCCTATTCTTGCGGTAGTTTGTGTATGGTTCCCTGGGATGTGTATATGCCCCATGATGCTCCGCGCTATTTTGGTACACCTGAACAGTATGCAGATCTTTATAAATTTGTTCGGGACCATACTGAATACTTTGATGAGTATGAAGATGCTGCTTTCAGCATGCCGTATAAGAATGATAATCGCTATATAACAAAGCTCCCCATTGAATTTGTTACTGGTGAAGAAATTTCGGCATTTGCGAGAGCAAAACCGGGTCAGGTTGATGCACCAGTGGTTCTCCATCTGGTGGATTGGAGCGACTCCCCAAAGCCATTCAAAGTCTCTTTGGCAAATGATTTCTTCTTTGGTAATTATGATTTGAATGTACGTCTTTTGCGACCGGGTTACAGCGAGGTGACTCCTTCAATAAAAACAGTCGGAGACCGGACAGAAATCGACATTCCCGCTCTCACGCCATGGGGACTTCTTGTGGTCACTGCCGGAGAATTCAGTGGCCGGCCCCAGGTTTGGATTACTACTCCTGCACCCGCTGATACATTCTCGGTTAATACTGACATAACCATAGAGGCTGTGGCCTCAGATAGCAGCGGTTGGATTACAAATGTTGAATTTTATAATGACACCATAAAAATTGGAGAAGACACCACCGAACCGTACAGCGTTTTGTGGGAGCATGTACCGGCCGGTTGGTATACGTTAAAGGCGAAAGCAACAGACAATGATGGTTTGTGGTCGACCTCAGTAGTGAATATCAGAGTCGGTT
>Ga0255379_10023_pt1 | contig 20845 bp, 15 predicted proteins | sample ANMaggSeSYBR01I3_FD_182105 | JGI IMG/M metagenome (GOLD analysis project Ga0255379, IMG submission 182105) | Sediment cell enrichment communities from methane seep in Santa Monica Basin, California, United Staets - ANME aggregate JGI... | ecosystem: Environmental > Aquatic > Marine > Cold seeps >... | reverse complement strand
TCACCGTTTTTTCCAGTTTTGTCAGAATCGAAGTGGTTCTACATATGCTTCCTGAACATCCCGAACAACTTTCTGGCAAAATTCTGGCAATAAAGAAAAAACCACAAATCCGAATGACAGCAATCTCAACAAAAACAAAAAGATTAGTTGAACAACTAAGATATTAGTTATATATTTGAGTGGAAGTTGTAAGTCGTTCTTTAATAGGGTGTGCGTATGTACACAATGGCGTAATCAAATAAAAAAAAGGTTACAAACTTTATGTTTACAACCCTCTCATAATCTGTGTGGAGCATATCGGAATCGAACCGATGACCTCTTGACTGCCAGAGACAATACGAAATTTCCCACTGGACTCCATTATACTCTAATACACTACATTACAAAAACAATGTAAAGTTGTTTTTCCTATATACTACAACCATTTTCCGTTTATCTGGCAAATAATCTGGCAATTTTAAGGGAACAATTCATACTGCTTCAATTTCAATAATAAGGGATAAGATTTTCTTCATATTCGAGAACCGCTATTTGGTACACTATTAATTTATATCTCGCTACTACATTTCCTTTTTGACCTGGCGATCCCTGTGTCCGCTTTAGTGATAGAAATCTAATCGATTATGTAAACAGGCATTGACATCATTTCTCGCTCAATTCCCGTGCATCGTTTTGTTTTCTGGTACGGTTACCTATGTATCAATTTGGAGTTTGCGATCGGCCGCAGGTACCGATCAATCGAACGGTCTGGGGCATTGAGAGAAAAGTAGGCGATCACAAGGTTCTTGTCTGGCGATACGTAGAGTCCCTGACTCATGAGCCCGCCTTTCCAGAAATCTCCATCCGGCCAAACCATGTCCCACTGGCGACTGTTTGAGATCATTGTGTCGTCAGCAAAAATTTTAACGAACGCTGGTCCGTTGTAACCGCCAAGGAAGAACTCCTTCGTACGCACACCATCGCGGATACGGGCGATCATTGCAGGAGTTACGATCTGCTCTATAGAGACCTTGTCCCAACTCGGCGTGTAGAGCATCCCAAATCTTGCGTGATCACGAAGGTTGCTCGATATCAAACCGTGCGCCGCGACAACTCCGTCAGGAGTCATATGCAACTGAATGGGTGCTTCGGCACTGATCTTCGACCAGATTCGTTCATCAAAGATGTCCGACCAACGTTTTCGTTCCACAGCCTCAGCCAAAAAGACAAGGAGCTGTGTGGTCGCCGAAGAATATTGGAATTTATCTCCAGGCTGAGATTCAAGTTCGGCATCCTTGAGCACGTCGATCAGTCGTTCGACTTTGCCATTGTGAGGCATCCCGAATTCGGACAGAAACGTTCTTGTCGCAATTGAGTTGGGATCACTTCGGGTCGTTGGATTTTCGTCTGAATTGAGTCCAGTCGTCATGTCAAGGACATCCCCAACCCGAACCTTACCTGTAGGCGTCCCGCGAAACTCAGGAACGTAATCACCCATCGTCTTGTTCTGATCGATCTTGCCATCATCGATGAGCAGGTCGATTACCAAAGACGCGGTCACCTTGGCATTAGACATCCAGATGTGATGGTCTTCGGGTCGCATCCGTGGATACCGCTCGTACACAATCTTCCCTTCGTGCACCACAATGAAACCTTGTGAGTAACTTTCAGGCTTGGCCAGAAAGTCGTCGAGCGACAGCGATCCGAAATGCTGAGTCTTGGCTTCAATCTGGCCAATCTCTGGAATCAACTCCGACGACAGTGGTCGTGGGGATTGTCGCGATGGAAGAATGGCAGTTGGGAAAAACTCGGATGTTCGCATGGCAAAGTAGACAGATTCGTCGCCGCCAGTGAGGAGCTCCGGCAAGTCCGCAGATCGGGCTCGCTTGGCAAGCTCCAAAGGGAAGTGGTTAACCAGTTTCTCGATGGGGGTGCGATCCTGTGTGAATGCTACCGTCGGCACTAACAACAGTGCACAGACGAAGCAAACATATCTGAAATATTTCGATGTGTTCATAGTATTCATCTCCTTTAGTTCTTTCTATGGGTGACCAGATAACGCTTCGCTCTGCGGCAAATTTGGAGCGAAGCGAAGAATTTCTCCGACAGCATCGCCTTGTTAGGCGACCCTGCCTTAATCCAGCGGATTCTTGTAAATCTTTCCATCTTTCATGACATGCACATTGTTTAGTAGAATTTATTAAATACTCCCCTTCGTTAGACAACGATTATTTAAAGTTAAGTTTATTTTCTTTTCCGGCCTCTGATATCCCAAGGATTGATGTGGCCTACGAACATTATAAAATTCCATATACCACTTTACCTTTGCATATAATTCCAATCCATCCTCTGATGGTTCAAGATAGATCTTTTCATACTTGAAATTTCGCCAGAATCGCTCGATGAAAATGTGGCTGGTGAATTGGCTCCCCTGGTCCATATTGACTATTTCAGGCTCTCCATGCACCGTTATAGCTGCTTGTAACCAGGCTTTGCTCCATTCCGAGGTCATTGTGTTAGAAAGAGACCAACCAACAATATATCAACTGTACAGATCAATAATTGCCACCAGATACATACTGCTCCCAATAAATCATTTCATGGGTTAATATGGAACATTTATCGTCGATCTTTTCATTTTTATATTTTAATTCAATAAATACGCCTAATGGAGGTAATGTAGCAGCCATTTGTTTTCCAGGGATATCAAACGGTAAATACCAAACATAAGTTATTTGGTAGATTTTTTCGTACAACGACATGGAAATTAAAGGATGAGCGTAATCGCTCTTCTCATCAGCTTCCTGGCAAATTTCTGGCAAAAAAGAAAGGGTTGCAAATCTGATCGATCGCAACCCTTTGAAACTCTGTGTGGAGCATATCGGAATCGAACCGATGACCTCTTGACTGCCAGGGAAAATATGGGGTTTTCCACTGGACTCCATTATACTCTAATACACTACATTACAAAAACAATGTACAGTTGTTTTTCCTATATACTCCACCTGTTTTCCGTTTGTCTGGCAAATTATCTGGCAAAATTGGGGGAAGGCAGAATCTCTTCTTAAATTTCAGATGTGTCCATTCCGTTAAGTACTGATTCCAATCCCCCAGATGCTGCTATGTTGCAGTTTATAGGAGATTCATTGATCAGTTCGATCTAATCTGTACTTGCATCTTCAACAGGCCCTCTATCAAAAGTAAAAGCCTTATCAGAAGCAAATTGTATTATCTAAAAGGATAGAGACTCTATTTCATTTTCTTTCTCACTGTCACTATCCCTTACGGGATATCTTTTTAAGGGAGTGAATGTGTGTTTCTCTTTGTTTACAATACCTCAAGGGTACTTAACAAAGCTTAACTTTTCGTAGGTTATCAGATAATATATAAGCTGTACTTTCGTTGGAGATAGTAAATCCCAACAATCATTGAAAAGCCTCATTCGTTTTGTTTTCCTGATGTTTGTGATGCTTGTCCTGGGCGGGACGCTTGCTGATGTTATGGCCCAGTACCGGGTACATGGCACGGTGTTCGATCAGAGTACGGGGGAGCACCTGGTAGCGGCGACGGTATATGACACGCTCGGACAAAAGGGGACGGTAAGCAATGAATATGGTTTTTACAGCCTGGAGGCAGGTGAAGGGAAGGCGGTCCTGAATTGTTCCTATGTGGGTTATAGGAGCCGGGATGTTTACCTGGAACTGGATTCGGATACGGCGCTGAACCTTTACCTGGAACCCAGCCTGGAGATTGGGGAAGTGACCATCAGTGCCCGTTCGGCCGACCGGGAATTTCTTTCTTCCCAGATGAGTGCGCATAGCATTCATCACCTGGAAACCCACAAGATGCCTGTGCTTTTCGGAGAGGCTGACCTGATCAAATCCCTGCAGTACCTGCCAGGGGTGTCTGCCGGTACCGAGGGGACCAGCGGTATTTTTGTCCGCGGGGGAGGATCGGACCAGAACCTGATCCTGTTGGACGGGGTGCCTGTGTATAATGTAAGCCACCTATTCGGCCTGTTTTCAGTGTTTAATGGCGATGCCGTTAACAGTGCCACTATTTATAAAGGGGGCTTCCCTGCACGTTACAACGGACGGCTTTCTTCAGTATTGGATATCCGGATGAAAGAGGGGAACATGCAGGAGTTCCATGGGTCGGCTTCCATCGGGCTTCTTGCCTCCAAGCTGATGCTGGAGGGTCCCATTAAGCGAGATAAGACCTCATTCTTGATTTCGGGAAGACGGACCTATGCCGATTTGTTGAGTTATCCGGTGCAGTACATCATCAACAAGAGTAATGGGAACAGCAATAACTATTTCGGCTATTTCTTCCATGATTTCAATGCGAAAATCAACCACAAGTTCTCGGATCACAGCAGGCTCTACATGAGTACTTATATGGGCAAGGATAAATTCTATATGAAGGATAACTATACGGGCATTGATCAGGACGGGCAGTCATATAATTCGAAATATAGCAATGGTTTCAACTGGGGCAACCGGACCTATTCATTGCGCTGGAACCAGATCTGGTCGTCCCGCGTATTCTCTAACCTGACGCTGGCCTATGGCACTTTCAAGCATAATCAGTTCGAAACGGATCAGAACTATTACGCTACCCCGGATGAAGAAGTACTGAGCCCGGAATTGGAAGATTCCTATTACAGCCGGGTCCGCGATCTCTCTCTTCGCCTGGATATGAGCATCAAGCCCTTCAGGAAGCACGATGTGCGTGCCGGAATCTTCGGAAATCTGTATTCCTTTGAACCCGGGACCTTCATTAACGAATATTATTTTTCAGATCTTGACAGGGTTTTCACAGATCAATTTGGTGCTGATACGGTTGGAGCTTTACAATTGGGGGCATATCTGGAGGATGATTTCAGTATTGGGAACAGGCTGAAGTTTAACCTGGGTGTGAATGCTTCCCTGTTCCGGGTGGAAGGCAGAGATTATTTCAGTCCGGAACCCCGGGCCTCGGCCCGTTTCTTGATTACTGAACGTTGGGTGCTAAAGGCCTCCTATGCCCATATGTCGCAGAATGTGCACCTGCTCACCAAAGCCATGGTGGGGCTGCCCACCGACAGTTGGGTTCCGTCCACCGCAACTCTACCGCCCGAGCTTAGCAGACAGGCAGCACTGGGGGTCAGTTACAAGTACCGCCCGGGCATCCGATTCTCCCTGGAAGGTTTTTATAAGAAGATGGATAATTTGGTGGAATATGCCGACGGGGCCGAACTGCGGATGAATGACAGGAATTGGGAAAGCAGGATCCTGAGAGGCAGCGGCACCGCATACGGGATGGAGTTTTACGCAGTGAAGGAGTGTGGGAAATGGACCGGTTCACTGGCCTATACGCTTTCGAAGATTACCCGGACGTTTCCGGATATTAATTTTGGCGAACCTTTTCCATATAAGTATGACCGGCGGCACGATCTGAGCCTGACGGCCAACTGGCAGGTGAGAGAGCACATTTCCCTGGGGGCTGTCTGGGTGCTTGCTTCGGGGATCAACCTGACCACCCAGGACCATTCTTATTACAACCCCATGGATCTGATGGAAATTGATCCGGGGGATGAAGAGCTTACGATTGGAAACAACTATGGCAGTGACATCATCCGGAACTTCGGGGAGCGGAACGGCTACAAGCTTCCGGTCTACCACCGGCTCGACCTGGGAGTAAATTTCGAGAAACAGAAGAAGCGGGTACTCCGGACCTGGAGTTTCGGGGCCTATAACATCTACAACCGGAAGAATCCCTTCTATGTATATACCAGCGAGGGCTGGTTTGATGGTTCTGAGGTAAAAGAAAAGCGGGTTTACCAGGTGACCATGCTTCCCATTTTACCTTATGTACGTTATTCGATCCGATTCTGATGAAAAGGCTTATTTACATATCGCTTGTTTTACTAGCCCTGAGTTCCTGCGAGGTGGATGTGACGGATGAGTTTCGGAATCAGCAACCGCTTTTTGTAGTGAGCGGACAGTTCGTTGCCGGCGAGGTTCCCCGGATCAACCTGAGCAAGACCATTACCATGACTACCCTGGACAGCCTGATGCTACTTGACGGAGCCACGGTGGAAATCGGGCGCGGCGACCAGGTATATGTGCTCGGAGGCGAGGGCAGGGGATGCTACAGCAACGAATACCTGGTTACGGAGCCCGGTGACGAGCTGAGGCTGCAATGTTCTGGGGAAGGCCTGCCGACCGCCTCGGTGGTAAGCCGGGTACCGGAGGAGCCGCTTGTTCAGGGAATGGATTTCCAAGTGGATGAGAATTATGGTTTTAACCTGGATCTGCATTTTGAGGACCCGGCTTCCACGGAGGATTACTATGAATTCTACCTGTCGGGTTGGAGAAAGGAAATATCTCATCACTACCACAACGGGGAGTTGATATCGGTGGATACCAGCACGGTCTACCGGTACTACCGGGTGCAGATGCTGGACCCGGTGATGGAATATGAAGGATCAAACGGTAACTATGAGTCCTTTGGCATGGATAGCCCATTTGGCTCGCAATTCATATTCAGTGACATGCAGATCAATGGCATGGATCATACCCTCTCGGTGAACAGCAATCTTTTGTGGACATACAACGATAGCATAGCGGAGCTCTATGTGCACCTGGTGAAGAAGGATGTGCATTTTTACAACTTTATTTCTACCTACATGCACTATGATCCTTACCCGGACCAGGATTTCCTGCAGCCTGTGCAGGTCTATTCCAATATCGAAAATGGTTTCGGACTGCTTACTGCCGAGAGCAGGGTGGTGGATACCATTGATCTTTCGCAGTGGTATTACGACCCGGATTTTCTGGAGCTTGTGAAGGATCCAGAAGAATAGCTGGCAAAATTCTGGCAAAAAAGAAAGGGCTGCAAATCTGAACGATTGCAACCCTTTGATAATTAGTGTGGAGCATATCGGAATCGAACCGATGACCTCTTGACTGCCAGAGACAATACGGAATTTTCCATCGGACTTCATTATACTCTATTACACTACATTACAAAAACAATGTACAGTTGTTTTTCCTATATACTACACATGTTTTCCGTTCGTCTGGCAAATTATCTGGCAAATTTCGGATAGTTGGAGGAATAGATTTACCAATTTCCAGCCAATTCTCAAAATACTTTTGCAGTAAGTGGAGATATTAGCCAGACAATAATAGACTAAGAATTCTTTTTAGCCTGCAAATTTTTAATTATGTTTTTTGCGAGTTGTTGAGCTTCTTCTTCAGAAATTCCATGTTTGGAGGTTTTTCAGGATGTCAAGTTTTAGCTAAACTTTGATTCTGGCAAGATTTAAGGGCATGTCTGAAATCGCCAGGCTATTGACTTATTTGCATATATTTAATAACTTAGGAGTTGTATATCTATTTGACGGTTATATTCCAACGACATCAAAAAAGTAATCTGCAACTGAATCAGTATTAATACATAAATTCTTTCGAGCATGGCTACGAATGAACAATTAATTGCTGCTGTAAGAGAAAATGATTTCGCAAAAGTACAGCGTATCATCAAATCAGGAATCAACCCGAAAGATGGAGTTACAACTGGAGGAAGTATGATAGATACGAATACTATCACCACAGAACTCGCCTTACTATGGGCTACTTCACTTGGGTATTATGACATTGCTGAATTCTTAATAAAAAATGGAGCTCAAGTTGACGAATCTGATACTCCATTGCCAAAAAAACCTAGATATCCTATAATCGAAGCAGTAGAAAATGGGCATGTCGAGATAGTCAAATTATTAATAAAATATGGTGCTAACTATAAAGTAAAAGACGATGATTTAAAGTCGCTTGTTGAGATTGCTAAGAGCGCAAAACATCACGAGATTATTGATTTATTAAACAAATTAGAAGAATACAATAACCAGATGATTGATGCTGTGAAAGGCAACAATTTAGATAAGGTAAAAGAATATCACGAAAAAGGAGCTAGCTATAATGCTAAGATCAAGGGTCAAAAACTATTCAAATTTGCAAAAGAAAACAACTTTGAAAAGATACATGAGTATTTTTTATCCTATGGCGCAGGAACTAGAACTCAAACAGGATGTTTGCAGGGATGCCTGGCATATATCTGGTATATCGTAGTAATAACTATTATCCTTCTCGTGCTGGGGATTATAGGAGTATTATCAAAATGATATAACTGATTAGATATATTATTATCTGAGCCATTTAACAATAGTTCGTTATAAATGTTAATAACTATTTGATAATCAGCGAAATAAAGAATGGATTAATTAGGTTAAATCCCTGATAATCAGTAACTTAATAGGTTAACCAATAATCTATTTCAGTTATGACTACCAGGGAGCATAAATCTTACAAAAGCCTCATTATCAGCATGTTAGATAAATTACCTCATATTAACCAGTGGAGGAGAGATTTCTTGATTGAAACCTTCATCCTGTTTTTATCTATTCGCGTCCGTATTAACTTTCTACAGCTCGGAAGGTACGGAAAATACAAAGAACAGAGGTACAGACAGCAATTCGAGAAGTCCTTTGATTTCTTAACCTTTAACAAGGAACTCACGTTATCCCAAGGGAGCGGCAAATATGTCATTGCCTTTGATCCGAGTTTTATCAACAAATCCGGGAAGAAAACACCCGGGCTTAGCTGGTATTGGTCCGGTTGTGCCAATCAGGCCAAATGGGGCCTGGAAATTGGAGGCCTTGCCGCCATTGATATTGATAACCATACTGCTTTTCACCTGGAAGCTGTTCAAACACTCAATACCGATGATCAAACCCTTACAGATTGGTATGCCGGGGTAATATCCGACAGAAAGGAAACCCTGATGGGTATATCCAAATACCTGGTAGCGGACGCCTGGTTTTCCAAAAAACCATTTACAGACCAGATAGTCGCCTTAGAGATGCACCTGATCAGCAGGCTCAGGGATGATGCTGACCTGAAATATCTCTACAAGGGGCCACATACCGGTGAAAAAGGCAGACCACGTAAGTACGATGGTAAGATCATCAGTAACGACATTGATAAGGAATACTTCCGTTTCATATTCAGTAATGAAGAGGAAACGGTATATGCCGCTGAGGTTTATTCCAAAGCACTAAAGCGGAATATCATGCTGGTCCATGTGACATACCCAAAAGCCAACGGAAAGGATGCCCGCAAACTTTATTTCAGCACCGATGTGTCAATGGATCCATCGGAGGTACTGCTTTATTACCATAGTCGCTTCCAGATTGAATTCCTCTACAGAGACGGAAAACAACACACCGGACTGAATGACTCTCAGGCAAGAAGTGAGAACAAATTGCACTTCCAGTTCAATGCCTCACTCACTTCCATTAATATTGCCAAAGCAATTCATTGGCTGAGCATACCCAAGGAAGAGAGAGGAGCGTTCTCCATGTCTGATATTAAAACAATGAATCACAACACCTTACTACTGAAAAGATTTATTGACGTGTTCGGTATCCGACCATACTCTACTAAAAATCAAAACTATGTCAAAGAACTCATATTATACGGCACCATGGCCGCTTAAAAGTTTAACGAACTATTGATTTAAGAAATTGTGATAATTAGAATGCTAACCCTAAAATAAAATTCGATGAAAAATCTATTTTTACTTGCTCTGGTGTTATCTCTATCATTTACCTGTTTTTCACAGGATGGAAAATGGAAAAAAGCTCAAAAGAAAAACACTATTGAGAACTACCAGAAGTTTCTGGAAAAGTATCCTCAATCGGAATATTCTGAGGATGCAAAACAAAAAATTATTGAACTTGAATTTAATAACGCAAAATTAACAAATACCATTTCAGGTTATATATACTTCCTAGATACATATGGAAAGAATATATATTCAGATGATGCTACAAAAAGCTTGACAAAGCTGGAATTTGATCAAACAATGAAAAAGGAATCAATACCATCTTATAAATATTTCCTGGATACATATGGTGAAAATGAATACAGCAGTCAGGTATTAAAGAATTTAATTGAACTTGAATATGAAATGGCTAAGAGTAAAAGCTCAATTGCTAGTTATATGTATTTTTTAGATGCATATGAACAAAATGTATATACCGGTGATGCTATAAAAAGCTTAATTAAACTTGAATTTGAACAAGCAAAGAATGAGGAAACAATATCTGCATACAAGTATTTTCTTGATACTTATAATGAAAATGAATACAGTAGTCAGGCACTAAATAGACTAATTGACCTGGAATTTGCCAAAGCAAAGGAGGAAAATTCAATTTCTGGTTACAGCCATTTTTTAGATAATTACAATGAAAGCGCATATTCCGATTCAATCACAAGTTTTTTAATGAAGCTCGAATTTGAAGATGCAAAAGCCAAAAATACACTTGATGGCTACAAAGTATTCATAGAAAAATATCCAAACTGTAGCTACTTATCAGATATTCAGGATATTTTACCTGGTATCGATTATCAAATAATCAAAGAAAAACACAACCTGAATGAATATGAAAAATTCATTAAGAAATATCCAAAAAGTGAGTACTCAATAAATGCCAAGACTCAGATATTGAGGATTAAATATAATGCATGTATAGATGACAAGAAATGTGGTAATAAAACTACATTATCTAATAACCTTATTAAACACGCAAATTTTTTAGTCAAACATGCTGAAAAGCTAGGTGAAGATGAAGATAAAGAACCAAGACATGCTGCTCAAAATTATTCTGAAGCAGGTGAACTCTTCGGATTTGCAGGCAATTTGAAAGGAAGTCAGTCCTATAAATTATATTACAAAAAAGCTGGGTATTACAATTACGTGGCATGCAGAAGAATGCAAGCCCAGGCATATCTTGAATTAATGAAAAGTATGAGTGCTTTTGCTGAATCTAATGCTAGTTTAGCCTCCTTCGAAGCAGATGTTGCTGAAATGCTTTTAGATGAGAATCTAAGTAAAGAGTTGCTTCATGCTGCTTCTGTTGATTATTTTGAAAAAGCTGGTCTTCAAAAACATGCAGATTGGATGGTATCTGGTAACAATATTAAGGTTTTTGAATATAAAGATATCAAGTAACTGGATGCTTCCACCAGATCCTCTACAGCTGGAAAACGAAAAAAAGTAAATTTGGGAGGAAGGAATAAGTAAGCGGTAAGCGCATCAAAATGACCTCTCAGCGTCCTTCGAAAGAAAATCAGAGGACACTACCCCAGGACACTGTTTCCATAAAAAAAGACCCTGTGATTTCACAAGGTCTTGATTATCTGTGTGGAGCATATCGGAATCGAACCGATGACCTCTTGACTGCCAGAGACAATACGAGATTTTCCACCGGACTCCATTATACTCTAATACACTACATTACGAAAATAATGTACAGTTGTTTTTCCTATATACTACACCTGTTTTCCGTTTAGCTGGCAAATTTTCTGGCAATTTATGTTCATCTGGAATGTGATCGAAACAGACATCACAGTATGATACTCTGTCGAGTATCCACAAGGCTCTTTGAACCGACATTTTTAAAGCAGTATTGCTTGGAATGATAAGAAGAAGATATGCTGGGAGGCTCCTTGTCGTGGTATATCTAATTGTTAATTAGAACACACGAAAAGTTGTTTTTATCACTCAAGTTAATATTTGATATATTTAAGGGAGCATATCGGAGTCGAACCGATGACCTGGTAGTGTTCCGTTTTGTGTGTCTGGCTAGGTGCATATTCTTGACCAAACCGGACACTGATTCCTGGCCATTCCGGACAGTGATTCTTGCGTAAAGCGGACACTGATTCCTGCTGATTCCGGACAGCAATTCCTGCGCAAAGCGGACAGCGATTCTTGCTGATTACGGACACTGTTTCCGGGAAGCAAGAGAGGTTAATTTTTCATCACTTTTTTCCACTGAATATTTGTACTTCTGCTGGTTTAATTCTAACCAAATAAACCAATAGGAGGATCTCAGAATGCCAAAAAGAAGAACAAACGTGGAAAAAGTCAGAGAAATACTACGCATTTGCCTGGAGCTCAATTACAGTCTCAGGGATGCCGCCATAGCCTTGGGGGTGAGTAAAACAACAGTAGGCGAATACCTTGCAGAGTTTAAACGTGCTGGTTTGTCTTACCAGGAAATTACAAAGATGAGTGACACGGATGTCATAGAGCTCTTTGAGAAGAGCAATAAATCATCCAATCCGATGTATGAAGAGCTCTACAAGGATTTTGAATATATCGAGAAGGAATTGAAACGTACCGGGGTGACCTTGTATCTGTTATGGGAGGAATACCAGCAACGGACGGAGGATGGATTTAGTTATTCAAGATTCTGTCATCATTACAAGATGTGGAAGCGCAGGCAGGATCCGGATATGCACATGGAGCATAAAGCCGGCGACATTACGTATATGGATTTTACTGGCAAAAAGATGCAAATTGTGAATCCTGACACCGGAGAGATCCGTGAAGCAGAAGGTTTTGTATCTATCTTGGGAGCAAGCCAGTTAACATATGTAGAGTTTACTGAGAGTCAGAGACTGGAGGACTGGATATGGGTCAATGAGAATACGTTTATATATTATGGTGGTGTTACCAAAGGTATAACTCCCGATAGCCTGAAATCTGCTGTTACGAAAGCCTGCAATTACGAACCTCTTATAAACGAGACCTATAATGATTTGGCACGGCATTACGGCACTGTTGTACTGCCCACACGCCCGGCAAAACCAAAAGATTATGGAAACAGAATTATTATGGAAACAATTTTATGCAAGTCATTGATATACATTTTCTTATTCTCATAAAAGTTTACATAATATCTCCCTAATTTTAGGAAAGAGGCAGCAATGTCGCAGTCTCCTAAAAAATCATGCTATGCGTACAGATTATTCTTCTTTTGAGGATTTAACAAAAGCAGCGTCTGAATACCTTGAAGGTATCGGCCGGAGCAAACAAACTGTATTGATATATAATTGGATTTGGCGTAAAGTCAAGTTATATATGGATAATAATGGCATTGTTAAATGTAGTTCAAATGTTATTACCGAATATCTGAAAATCACCTATGGGGCAAAACCGATTTCTCAACTATCAAAACATCAAAAACATTGTTTACGATGCGCTTTGTGTTTGGCTCAGTTTGCAGAGATGGGCAAAATGATAGAAGTAATCTTACGAAGAGAGCCGTTAGTATTTTCTGGAGAAATAGCGATGCTAATATTGCAATACATTGAATACAAAAGGTCAATGCGGCTACAAGATAAAACCTTGCGCAATCATGCTTGGTATTTGCACCATTTTCTTCAGTATTTGAATGGACACAATATTTTAACGCCATCGCAACTATCTCCTCTTGAGCTTATGAATTACTCCACGCTTTTATACCCAAACCAGGCCGGGGCGAAACATTTGACACTTTCTTTGATCCGTAGTTTTCTAAGGTATCTGTATGATTTGAAAAAGACTCGTACCGATTTATCGCTGTTTGTACCCAAAGACAACTACAAAAAACAGCCGAAACTTCCATCAACCTATACTCGAGATGAAATATTGAAGATACAGGCATCTGTAGACAGAACCCAAGCTGTTGGTAAAAGAGATTATGCCATACTGATGCTTGCCATAAGACTAGGGATGAGAGCCTCAGACATAAGCACATTAGAGTTCAGATATTTATTATGGTCAAGTAATGCCATATCTTTTAAACAGCACAAAACCGGTGAAAATGTGGAGCTTCCACTTCCAGCAGATGTGGGGGAATCTATCATTGATTATGTCAAATATGCCCGCCCGGTATCTGATTGCAGGTTTGTGTTTTTAGAAAATAAATTCCCAAACTTGCCAATGAAATCCAAAGCAATATCAAGAGTTGCAAGCAGAACAATCCTCAAATCCGGAGTGCACGTGGGTGACAGGAAACACGGCTCTCATGCGTTGCGTCATACGATGGCTGGTTTTCTTTTGGAGAATAAAACACCTCTTCCAGTCATATCCGAGTTGTTGGGACACACCAGTGTTCAGACAACCATGTGTTATCTTCGAATAGATATTGAATCTCTGCGCCAGTGTGCTCTTGATGTTCCGCCAGTTCAGAAATCTTTTTATACTCAGAAAGGAGGGGCTTTCTATGTATAATCTAAGACAGCGGAACGGTATCCTAGCCCCTTTCATATGGGACTTTCTCCGCATGAGAAGGAATCTTGGTTTTAAATCAATATCCACCGAATACAGCTTATTCGCCTTTGATGATTTTGCAAATAGAAAAGGACTTGCAAGCATCACGATAACAAAAGAGCTGGCCGATGAATGGTGCCACAGACGACCCAATGAGGCGACCGACACCTGGAGCCACAGAAATTGCTTTCTACGGCAGTTCTCCATATACCTCTTCAATATTGGTTATGAAACATACATTCCTCTAAAACTCCCCTCGAAGCCTGATACCTTCATCCCCTACATATACTCTGACCGGGAGCTTCGGGCTATATACCGGGCATGTGATTCCCTAGTATTGTATGACAAACATGCCCGAAGCACATTAATGATCTTTCCCGCACTGGTACGGATGCTTGCGGGAACCGGTATCAGGATTGGCGAAGCGGTCAATCTTCACTGTAACGATGTGAATTTGGAGCAAAACTATCTGGTGCTGAGAGGATGTAAAAATGGGAAAGACAGGATTGTTCCAATATCGGAATCGTTGGCTGGTGTTTGTGCGCAATACCGGAAGTACCGGGAATTGCTTCCCAGTCACAGCGATTACTTCTTTGTCAAGCTGAATGGCTGCGCCTGCGTAGGGAAATCCTTTTATTACTGGTGGAAGATCATCTTGAAAAAAGCCGGGATTAAGCAGCGTGGAGATATCGTGGGGCCAAGGATACAAGATCTCCGTCACAGTTTTTGTGTTAAATCCATGAGTCGTCTTTCGAAAGAGGGACAGGATCTTTACTACGTACTACCTATATTATCTACTTATGTTGGCCATCAATCTCTTGCCGCTACAGACAGGTATGTGAGAATGACTTCTGAAATGTATCCAGATTTACTAAGTCAGACAGACAGTATTTGCTCTTATATATATCCTGAACTTAAATACCGTAATCTATGAGACCTACTAATTTTGCAAAATATCTTACAGACTTCCTGGGTACGTATTTGGAAGGAGAACGGGGTTGTTCTCCCCATACGGTTAGTGCTTACCGGGATGCGATAACTCTTTTCCTCATATTTATGCGCGACACTTACAATATTGGTGCTGACAGGATCGATTTTAAGGATCTCACACAGGAACGCGTTATCGCTTTTCTTGGCTGGCTTGAAACAGAAAGAAAATGCAGCGTGCAAACAAGAAATGCCCGCCTGGCAGCAATACATTCCTTTTTTCGGTTTCTACTTTATAGGTCGGCGGATCATTTAAGTGAATGGCAACGGATACTAGCCATAAAAATAAAAAAGACTTCCAGGCCTCCCGTTGTTTACCTGACACCGGACGGAGTGAAACTCCTTTTTGCGCAACCAGACACATCCAGATCAAAAGGCAGGCGTGACCTGACGCTTTTATCCCTTATGTATGAATGTGCAGCCAGGGTGCAGGAAATCGCAAGCCTCGTTCCGGCAAGGGTGAACTTCGGGAAACCGACAACCTTGAGAATTACCGGCAAAGGAAATAAAACACGGATTGTTCCGATCTCTCAACAAGGTTCGAAATTACTGAAAGCCTATATGCAGGAAAATCAACTTTTGGATGATTATGCCAACATATACCCTCTTTTTAACAATGGGAGAGGTGATATGCTGACCCGCATGGGAATAACCGCGATTGTGAAAAAACATGCCGCAATGGCCAGGAAGATCAATCCCTCATTGATTTCTCCAAAGATAAGCCCACACTCACTAAGGCACTCCAAAGCAATGATGCTTCAGCAAAACGGAGTGAATTTGGTGTGTATCAGGGATTTTCTGGGCCACAAGTCAGTAACAACAACTGAAATATACGCAAGGATAGATAATAAGCAAAAAAGGGAGGCTATAGAAAAAACAAGTTTATCGCCGGCCCCAAAGAAAATACCCTCCTGGCAAAAAAACAAAGGACTGTTACAATGGTTGGAAAACCTTGGTAAATAGCTGCAAATTATGTAAACTATTTTTGACTGAATAGACTAATAATCAGTCGCTTGATTTAAATTGTTTCCATAATAATTCTGTTTCCATAATCTTTTTTATGTAATAATTTACATAAAAAAGATAAATCACTGGCTGAGAATGCGGTCAATCTGGTTTATCAAAGGATCTTTGCCCCGTTAAGAAATATGACCTTTCATTCACTCAGAGAGTTGAACGAAGCGGCATGGGAACTGCTGGAAAAGCACAACAATACTCCTTTTCAAAAAAGGGATACCACCCGCAGGCAATTGTTTGAAGAGATTGAAAAGAGTGAGTTGTTACCATTGCCTGCCAACAGGTATGAATTAAAAAGGTACCAGGTCTCCAAGGTTGAGTTCAATTATCATGTTTATCTGAAAGAGGATAAGCACTACTACAGTGTTCCATACCAATATACAGGCATCAAGGTAAAGACCATCTATAGCAGCAGAATGGTGGAGATCTTTAAGGATAATGTTCGCATTGCCATCCATCAACGGGATCGCAGACGCTATTGGTACACGACCAAAAAGGAACACATGTCGCAGAATCATCAGCTTGTCGCTGGGTGGAATCCACACAGATTGCTCTCCTGGGCCGAGAAAATGGGAGGATATGTAAAAGAGTTTATACAATTAATGCTTGATCAGAGGGAGCATCCGCAGCAGGCTTTCAAGGCCTGCCTGGGGGTGTTGAACCTGGGAAAGAAATACGATGATGAAGCCATGCAGCTTGTCTGTAAAAAGGCCATTGAGATCAATAGCATATCCCAACGATTTATAGCCAACTCATTGAAAAACAAAACCTATAAAATAGAAGATGAAGATCCTGGCGATATAAAACTACCCTTTCATGAGAATATAAGGGGAAAAGAGAAATATAAATAATCAGACAATCACAAATTCAAAAAAAGAAGATTTTATGAATCACACAGTAACAATGCAAAAACTCGAAGAAATGCGGTTTACCGGTTTTGTCAGGGCCTATCGGGGGATGACAGAAACTGGCACTGACAGGGAGTTTACTACTGATGAAGTAATCGCTCACCTGGTGCAGGCCGAATGGGATGACAGGTATAACCGAAAACTGCAGAGGCTGATAGCAAACGCAAGGTTCCGATATCGAGCAAGCTTTGAAGAAATTGATTTTTCAGCCAAAAGAAACCTCGACAAAAACCAGCTATTGAGGCTCTCTTCATGTGACTGGATTACCAAAAAACAAAATATCATTTTCACCGGCTCCACTGGATCCGGTAAGAGTTGGATAGCCTCAGCATTAGGCCATTTAGGGTGTCAGCATGGATATAAAGTACTATACAAAAATTGCATCAAGCTGTTTGATGAATTAAAGATAGCGAAGGCTGATGGAAGCTATATTAAAGAGATCAGCAAGATTGAAAAAATGGATCTGTTGATCCTTGATGATTTTGGACTGAAACCATTGGACGGTAATCAAAGGTTGATGCTCCTGGAAATAATTGAAGACCGACACGGAAGAAAATCAACTATAATTGCATCGCAATTACCTGTGAACCAATGGCATAACGCAATTAACGACCCTACTATCGCTGATTCAATACTCGATAGGATCGTCCATAGCTCCCATCGAATAGAATTTAAAGGTGAAATATCAATGAGAAAGACATATAAAATCGATTAATTTAGAGGAGATATTTATGCGAAAAAAAGAGATGAAAAAACTGTCCGCTTTGCGCAGGACAGAGTGTCCGGTTTAAGCAGGACAAGGTGTCCGGTTAAGTCAGGACTGAGTGTCCGGTTAAAACAGGATTAGGTGTCCGGAATCGCAGGAATACGCACCTAGGAGTGTATTTTTTGATTTTTAACTAATTCTGGATATATTAGAATTATCAAACCCAACAAACAATCTCATGCATCTATTAATTTATAATATTCTCAGAAGATGGCATATAATCTTTTCAATCATAACAAGTTCAGTGATATTAACTGGTTGCAAAGAAAAACAGGAGAATGATTTACAGATGAATTTAATTGGTATTGAGGAGGGTGCAAGTATTGCAATTGGAGATTTGATTGATGTACAAGTAGAATTTTCTAATAACCCCTCAGGTATAGATAAGGTTGAGTTTTTCCTTAACAACAACTCCATTGGAGAGGACACTTCTTCTCCTTTTGTTATTCAGTATGATACAAAAGACCACGAACCAGGGTCATACAAACTCAAGGTGGTGGCATATGAGACAACTGCTATCAAACTAAGTGAAGAATTAGACATTACGCTATTTTATGACTTTGATGTCAATCTACCTATTGATGGAACTTACTCAGGAGATGCTGATAATGCAGGATATATATCTTTCACAGTTGAGGGTGACAAAATCAAAAACTTCCGAAGGTATTATTTCGTTTCGGATGTTTTATTGCAAGAATTAAGAATAGATTTTGCTACGATGATCCCAACCAAAGATGGATTTAAAGCCGAAAATTCAAGAGATCTTTCATTAACAGGGAGTTACGATGGGAAAAATGAGATCAACGGTTCCCTGATAATGAATAATTCTTCTTACTCTTATATTGTATCCATACTAAATCCTACTAAACCTCCGTTGCCGCCCCAACCACCAATTGCAGAATTTACAGTAGAACCCGAAGAAGGGAATTTTTTGACCACATTCCAATTTGACGCAAGTGGGTGTAGCGATTATGAGGATGAATTGGAAGAACTAAAGGTTCGATGGGACTTTGATGGGGATTATGACTGGGATACTGAATGGCTCGATTCAAAACAGATCGAATACAAATATGAAATTGCTGATTGGTACTATGTAAAAATGGAAGTAATTGATTCCGACAGTATCATAACAAGTGTAAGGAATCCTCTGAATGTGAATAGATTTTTAGCTGAGAAATCCTTCAACAAGGAAGTGATCCGTGATGAAATGGTCCAGATACCGGGTGAAGGGTATGTTTCCTATATTGATTATGGAGATAACCAGAAATCACTTATTAAATATGACCAAGAATGGAATCCTGTATATGAAAAGGAGATTGAAACGGAAGCAACATGGGATAAGCTCAGAATTGAACATATTATCCCCTCTTCTGGTGGAGGCGTTATAATTTATGCTTTGGCGGGTTATAATAAGGACGAACTAGGGATTATCCATAATTGGGATCTTTTATTCCTGAAAGTTGATAACAATGGGACTGAAACTTTCAGAGCACAACACACTGACACAGTTCACACCTTCATTGGAAAAAGATTTGTAGAAACTCCGGATGGCGGATTTATAGTTTTAGGAGGAAGATGGGACCCAAGTGATATATTCATTGCCGAATTTGATCACGAAGGTAACTACCTATGGGGTAAGACAATTCTGGCTGAAAAAGACAAAAGATCATTTGACCTGGTGGATGTTACACTATCAGATAATAACGAAATTGTTGCGCTCTATAATCGAAGAGATGATGTTCATAATGACGGAGTACTGTTGGTTATAATGGACATGAAGGGCAATGTGATTTCTGAAGTGTCATTATTCGGTGAAAGTGATAATACAGGCTTGTATGAATATGATAATGTATATGCAAATTTCTTCAGAAAATCAGATGATGGTGGATACCTTTTTGGAGGATATGAATTTGGAGGAGGTACGCTAATCTGCAAGATAGACCAATCAGGAACACTCCTTTGGAATCACAATCCGACCGTATCTGGTGAATTTGTGGACGTGATCATGTTACCTGATAATGAATTAGTATGGCTTCGGACTAGAATTCATGGTAATTGGTCTAATTGCAATCTTTCATTATATAAGACAAATCAAACCGGAGAGATTTCCGATGAGTATTGGTATAGTTACAATATGGCCTGGAGACTTTTTCTAAATGATGATGGAACATACTCCTTGATTTGCAGTGATGATACTAAAGGTCGAATAGTTAGGACAGTAATACCATTTTGACAAGATAATCTTCAACAAGAATAGCTTGGTCGACCAACTTATACTTCTTCCAGATAGATTCTGTTCTACCCCAGTGAGGTATTGACAAGAAATAAGGGCACCCAGCGTCCCAGATGCCCCATTAGGTCAAATCTCAGCCGCGACCTATTTTGAAGGGTGGTTGTAGGCAAATTGTAGGCACATAAAAAAGCAGCTACAAACTCCAACGTCTGTAACTGCCTAATTATCTTCGTGGAGCATTTCGGGGTACTCGCTGTGCTCGTGATCCGAGTGGCTCCCGTCCTTCAAATAGAAAAAGACACTTCGCTGGTGCGAACTGTTTTTATGTCGTTCGGTCGCTTATGAAAGCTAGCTTTCAACGCTACCTTACACCATAAAAAAACACTCCCGTGTGGAAGTGTTCCTTTTTCTGATTGATCGTGGAGCATATCGGAATCGAACCGATGACCTCTTGACTGCCAGAGACAATACGGGATTTTCCACAGGACTCCATTATACTCTATTTCACTACATTACAAAAACAATGTACAGTTGTTTTTCCTATATACTCCACCTGTTTTCCGTTTGGCTGGCAGATTTTCTGGCAATTTTTGGGGAATTGATAGGAAAAACCGGTGCGTTTTTTCCAACTTCAATGCGAAAACATTTCCATCCGAATTGATCATGAGTAGCAATTGCCAGCCTGATCAATGCCCCTCCATCATGCCAAATACCCCTTTAAAATGGCTGAACCTTGATAACATAGTTGTTCTGTAAAAGACTCTTAAATGTAATTTCTAGTGAATCACAATTCTTTCACTTGTGCAA
>Ga0255379_10022_pt1 | contig 21091 bp, 24 predicted proteins | sample ANMaggSeSYBR01I3_FD_182105 | JGI IMG/M metagenome (GOLD analysis project Ga0255379, IMG submission 182105) | Sediment cell enrichment communities from methane seep in Santa Monica Basin, California, United Staets - ANME aggregate JGI... | ecosystem: Environmental > Aquatic > Marine > Cold seeps >... | reverse complement strand
AAATCCTGAGCCTCCAGAAGACCATCCACTAGATCTATACCCAGAACTACTACCATAAGCTTTCGTGTTAGCTGCTTTTACCCCTCTACTAAGACTACTTATAGACCTAGTCATTAGATATGGAGTAAAGGTATTGTAATCCCCCTTGTACCAACTTGGTTGTGTGTCTTTGTACAACTCCTTAAACTCCTCTGCCCACTTCTTCTCTAAACCAAAGATAATAGCGTAGGGGAGCAATGTCTCAAATACACCCCTAAACTTCTCAGGATCATTATGAAACTCTATCCTATGCTTCTCTGCAGTATTAATATACATCTTAAGACCAAGTAACTTGTAATACAACTTATTACCCTCTACACCACGAACATCTATCTTAGTACCAGTAATGACCATAGCTAAACCACTTACGATGATACCCCAAGCAGTACCAACAGCAGCATAGACCATGAGAAGAGGCATAATAGTAAAAAATGAAAACCCTGCAATAATACCACCCAATATTGTTAACATATTCTTCCTATCTACCCTCTCTTTCTCAATATAACCTTTCGTGGTAACTAATGAACTTACTGAACTAACAATTGTAGGTATTTTACTAGAAAAGCTAATAGGCATCTTAGTAACTTCAACCCTGTCCTTTTTACTAAACATAGCATCAAACAACTTCACAATGTAATTACTCTCACCCTCAACACTCTCAACCTCTTTGTTTAGGAAGTTCTTCTTACCCTCTCTCTCTACTGAAAGATATCCCTTAACAGCCATCCATATAATTAATGCTGTTAAATGCTTCTGATCATACTTCTTCAGAAAAACATGACCTGTAAGCATAGGATCTAGACCTTCTGGAGCATCGTAGTGAGGTATAATTGTAATTTTTTTGTTTTTCCAATCCTTCGATTTCTTAAACAATATAAAGATCACAGGAACAGGTATTAATATACCCAAATTAGCAATAAGAAGCTGTAACCACATACCAGCTGTATGATCCTCGATAGTACCTACTGGAAAAGCTAAAACAAGTGTAAAAGCACTTAACGAATCCAACATAGTATCAGTAGAAATCACCATACCATTGTCTGTATTTACAATAGTACAATCACTTGCAGAAGAACCCTCAGGACCTGTGTAACACACACGGTTGGTATCCTCTACAGGAGTAGTAATAGTAGCAGTAGATGTTAGAATAGGGACTTCCCAACCAGGGCCAATGATATTTAGATATATCTCATCATGATCATCGAAATAGGAAACACCTACATCCTTGATAGTATAATCAACTACATAAACATACTCACCCAAAAGATACACATCCTCCTCACCTATTTTGTATTCTGCCCACCCCCCAGTATTACTAATTCTCTCATATTCCGACTCCTTGAGACTTGGATCATTAACAGGGTAGTAGTAGATATCATTCATCTTAAAACTAGTAGCTCTCTTAAAACCCTGTACACTGTAATCCACAGGATATGTCCAAAATATTCCACGCCTACTCTCAGAGAATACATAATGTATCTCCTCTACAATATCTATACTAGCATCCTCATTAATCACAATCTCACTATTAAACTCAGAGATATGCTCGACTGTAATATCCTGTGCAAAAGTAGGAACTACAAATACACTACACAGAAACAATAGTGCAATTAAAAAATGCTTCTTCATATAAATAGCTTAGAACTTAATCTTGACGTTCTTCTTCTCCTCTTCATCAGCTTCAAAGAAAGGCATAGCCTTGTAACCCATAATTCCAGCAATTAAACTGTTTGGGAATACTGCAATGACTGTATTGAAATCTCTAACAGTACCATTGTAAAACCTTCTAGACTTCTGAATATTCTCTTCTAAACCCTTAAGACTTGCTTGTAACTCTTTAAAGTTCTCATTTGCTTTAAGCTCTGGATAACTCTCTGCTACAGCAAAGATTTTCATAACACCTGCAGTCAACTGCTTCTCCATAGCCATCTTCTCATCCAAAGTACCTGCTGCCATAGACTTACTCCTCATAGCAATAACACTCTCAAAAGTCTCCTTCTCATGCTTAGCATACCCCTTAACAATCTCAACAAGATTTGGAATCATATCGTATCTTTGCTTAAGGAATGTCTCAATATCTGCCTCAGCCTCATGAACAACAAGTCTCTGTGTAGCTAGTCTGTTGTAAAGAGATATTAAAAATCCCCCTAAAACTACTAGTACCACTACTACAATTACTAGTGCAATACTCATATATGTATAAATAATTAAATTAATAGTCCATGATAGCGTGTTTTTAGAATAGTTTCAATATTTGACACCAATTTACACATCCTGTAACGTTACTTAGGGAACATTAATACAGTTAAGCGGCTGGGTAATGAGAAATACATTACTACGAGGAAGGAGCTATCGAAATATCAGCGGATACTCCTAGGATATATTACTATCCTAAAGATTACCTACAAATATACAAAAAGGTAGTCAGTAATTTCCCCATATACAATAACTTGATTAAACACATACATATGTGCGGAATAGTAGGCTACAGCGGTAAACAAAACTCATCTAAGATTGTACTAGAAGGGCTTAAAACACTCGAATACAGAGGCTATGACTCATGGGGTATAGCAGTACAAGACAAAAACCAAATTAAAATATTCAAAGAAATAGGAGAAATAAAAACAAAACTCTCTATGCTACCACTACCCAAAACCTCATGCGCCATAGGACACACCAGATGGGCAACACACGGAGGAGTCACCATGACCAATGCTCACCCCCCATATCTCTACAACCAAAGACTTCATACTAGCCCAAAACGGTATTGTAGAAAACTACTCTACCTTAAAGAAAATGTTAGAAAAGAAAAAATACACCTTCAAAACACAAACAGATACAGAGGTAATAGTCAGATTGATAGAACAACAAACGAAAAAAGATGAAACTTTTAGAGACAGTGTAAGAAAAGCGTTCAATATGCTTGAGGGAAGAAATACCATCATTGTACTAGACAGTAAGGAAGACAATCATATAATAGCCGTTAAGAACGGCTCTCCATTAGCCCTAGGTATTGGAAAAGATGAACTCTTCCTAGCTTCTGATGCACTAGCTTTTACTAAATATACAAAAGATGTGGTATTTTTCGACAATCTTGATTTAATAGAAATAAAGGGGAACAAATTTAAAATATACGACTCTAAAACTGGCAAGGAGAAGAAATACAAAATTACAAAACTAAATAGTAAGGTAGAAGATATCTCTAAGGGTAAATATGACCATTTTATGCTCAAAGAGATTCTAGAACAACAAGATACCATACTTAAAGCAGTTAATTATAAACTAGATGATCTAAAACCACTGATAGATATAATTAAGAAAGCTAAACGTATATACATAACAGGAGCAGGTACTGCTGGTTTTGCTTCAGGACAGATTGCTTACTACCTTAGAACTATCTCAAATATAGATGTATTAGATGTAAGACCGTATGATTTTGCTTCTTACTTTCCAATTCTTAAGAAAGATGATTTAATAATAGCTGTTTCCCAGAGTGGGGAGACTGCAGATACCATAGAAGTTTTAGAGTATGCTAAAGAGTTGGGTTGTACTATAGCCAGCATTATCAACGTAGAGGGTTCTACCATACATCGTATGTCAGATTTACCCTATTTAATCCATGCTGGTCCTGAGATCTGTGTAGCCTCTACAAAGGTTTTCACCTCTCAGTGTGTATTTGGGTATCTACTAGCTAAAAGCATGGTAGGAGAGTACACAGGAGCTAGGGAAGAGGTAGAGTCCCTTAGTAGTGGTTTAAGAGAGTATTTTACAGAAAAGGTATTTAATCATATTAAGAAGTTAGTAAGAAGTATAAAGAATAGAAATCACTTCTTCATACTTGGTAAGGAACAGAACTCATACATTGCATTAGAGGGTGCTCTTAAGATTAAGGAGATCTCTTACAAACATTTTGAGGGTTTTAGTGCAGGAGAGCTTAAGCATGGGGTAATTGCTTTGATAGAGAAGGGTACTCCTGTATTTACCATTATTTCAGATGATATGTGTAGTAAGGATTTGCTTTCTGCTACAGAGGAGGTAAGGGCAAGGGGTGCTTATACAGTAGGGGTAGGAGATAGTAAGTTTAGGAAAGAGGAGTGTTTTAACTTCTTTTTACCAGTAGTTAAGAGTAAGGAATTGTCTGCACTTTCTAATGTGGTTGTTTTTCAACTTCTTTCTTACTTTTTAGCATTTAGTTTAGGGAATAGTGTGGATAAGCCTAGGAATTTGGCTAAGTCTGTAACTGTGAAGTAGAATAGAAGCAACAGATTCAATGGAGATTGACCAAAAGGTCTAGAGAAAGTGTTGAGTCTAATCTACTTCGCTTAAGTTATGTTTTCTTGAACCATATCCAAGCTATGATGATGCTCAGCACTGCCTTATATATTAGTAGTCCGACGAGGACGTACAGTATCCGACTACCGGAAGATATAATAGCTTCCATCATAAGACATACAAAGAGAAACAAGAGACTGATTAGACCTATTCTGAACATAGATTTTCCTAGTTTCCCTCCTCTTTTGCTTCCAACAAGTGCAATGGTGGTATAGAAAAACGCTTCCAGACAAATCCCTAGCTTTATCAATCCTAATTCAGTAATCATTTTGTTCCTCCTGTTTCTATTGAATATATGCTTTTATTATTTCAAGAGCCTCCCTTAATCCTTGCATTTCTTCCCCTATTCTGGCTGTAGGAACTTCACTAATAAAGAAGATCCCAATGATTATTAGCCAGCTAAAGATATACAAATAATAAAATCCTATTTCTCGAAATATTGTTATTATAAAAACTACACATGCGATAAAGATAAAAATCCGTAAAGCGATTGGTATGGATTCTCCACTCGATAAGTGAAGCGGTGTATTGCAGACTAGTAATAAAGATACCAATCCTACAGCTACTACTCCTATCACTCCAATACCATTCCATACACCTTTCTCCATCTTCTCCTCCTCTGTTGCTTCTATTTTGAATGAGCACCTTCTTTCGAAGGCCAATAAACCAAGTTATACAACATTGATATATTGTGTAATTATAGCACAAGTAGGGCCTATAGTGCATTGTGGTTCGTGTATTGGCTGTATCTTTCTAATCAACACATCTTCTGATATCATATTTAGTATGAATAAAGCTATTGAATCTAGACCAAGAGTTCTTCTCGTAGTAAGAGCTATTGTTCTTTTTAAATCAAAGATACTCCTAATACAAAGAAGTAAGGATGATGTTCATGAGGCTAATCTTTGGGAAATCCCAGGTGGTAAGCTTGATATTGGTCAGGATCTAGGAGATGCAATAGAGAGGGAGGTAATGGAAGAGGCTGGTATATTTGTTTATCCTTTAAGACCTCTTGTGTCCTATATGAGTGATATGGCTACTTCTTCTAGATATAAGGGGATTCCATATATTAGGTTAGTTGGTTTGTATAAATCAGATACAGAGAAGGTAAGACTTTCTTTTGAGCATCAAGATTTTAAGTGGGTGTCTTTTGAGGAGGCTTTGGGTATGAAGTTGTCTGATGTTAGTAAGAGGAGTTTACTTAGTTGGGAGAAGGAATTAGAAGATTATCTTAAGGAGTAGGGTATATTTTTGTGATATAATGACAGGTTATGGTGGATGTAGCTCAACTGGTTAGAGCATCGGTTTGTGGAACCGAGGGTTGTGGGTTCAAGCCCCATCATCCACCCCATGTGTTAAATCGCTGTCCGAAATATCCTTCTGTGATTCTTTCATTGTTAATTAATTTCATATTTAGGAGTTTTCCATCTAGAAACTCCAAAAGAACTTCTTATTTTAGCCTTATCGGTTATGATAAAATGATTCAAAGTAGTGATTGGTCTTTTCCCATAAATTGCACTTTCAATTTCCTTCATATTTTCTAACATATTAATTAGGTATTGGCTTTTTAAGTAAATTCTTTCATAGTTAAATGCAACACTCATTTCATAAATAGTCTGCTTCTCCTTAGAAAGATACACAATTGATGCCGTGAATTCACTAAGTATAAAAGACTTGGTTGAGCCTGTTGGAGTGATACTGATACTATTCTCACCAGATCCTTGTACCCTATATCCATGTTTAAAAGCATTTAGCAAATCGTAGTCTGCTAAATAATCTGTAATGACTTCTTGTAGAAACATAGAATATGAAGATAGTTTTCCCTTTCGATCTTTTAACCTAACAGTACCCTTCTTTCCAAGAACTAGATTGTTAATTAAATTGGATATAAGTTCTCTATCAAAACGTTTTTTTGAATAATCTTTATAAAACGTTTTTTTTACTAAGTCTCTTAACTCGTGATTTTTAATAAACACAATTACCCAGCTCAACTTCAATAAGGACAATGTGTTTAGCAAGAATATCTCAATCAACTGTAAATATGAAGTATAGAGATCTATGATGAAGGGAGATTTGTTTGCAAGCTTTTTATAGGTGTTGATTTTATCAAAAGCAAAAGACACTCGTCGATCCCAATACTTAGTATCTAAGTTTTGAATTTGTGTATGTAGTTCTTTTGTAATCATATACCAATGTTTATAAACATTCCTCCATATACACCGTTAAAGCTTATACCCCTCCCTAGTTCATAAATTAACTCATAACTTCGAGAAGCAAACTTTAGTTAGAAAGAAGCTGTAATATATTACTCTTCATCTACTGTGCCTTCAAACCAATGAATTCTAAGAACCGAACTCCCTTAACAGAAATTGTAAAATCTTCGTTTTTAATCTTCTGAATAAGACCCGCATCTACTAAAGTATCAAAAATAACCTCTTTTTCCAATCCTTCATTTCGAACTTTCACGGGTAAAATATAGTTGTTTAAAAAGTCTTTTTTCTTAAAACGATTTTCTTTTTTGCACCAACGAATAGCTAATCGAGAATTAGTAACCAGATATTGGCTTAAAAATGCAAACTCGAATTTTTGAGCCCGAATTTGGAGAATACTTGCAAGCTCCACAAACTCTTTTATTTTATTATCCTTGCTATCAAAATCTTTTGCGATATTCTCTAAGGCTTCCTTGGAAACCTGGATCTGCCCATCATTTACTACTAAGCCTTCGTGCTTTGTCTCTTTTTCTATTTGATCTTGAGCTTCGCTTACTTCCTTCCCCTGCTTCCCAAATTCGGCTTCCATATTGCCTACTTTGGTAAATTTTATATTCAAGATTCGGTCTCGGATTTCTTCTTTAAATAAGAGTATTGCAATAAGTAAAGCAGTAGGAAAAGATATTAAAACTTTGAGAGAATCAATTATCAAAGAACTTTGGGATAACGTAAGTTTCTCTACCAGTAGGTCAAATATATAGGAAAAAAAGAAATAAAGACAGATACTCCACACTAAAGCGATACCAATTTTCAGAAGGATATTGTCATATTTCTTTTGCATAGCTGATTATACTACAAAAAAGTTGTCCATGGGGAGAAGAGTTCCCCCCACCAGAGAGTCCGTAGAACTTATATAATATTACACTCTTCAACCTCTATGTTGAATAAATCAAATCCTTCTACTTGTCCTTGGACAGTTATCTTGTCTCCACTTTTAATATCATTGACATCGTCTTCATCTTCAACAAAACAATATTGGGTTCCATATACCAATCGTCATCAGTAGGTTAAATCATTACATATACACAACCCATTATATCTTCACTTGTATCATAGACATACTAGACCAACTTAAACTGCATGATAAGAAGGTAGTGGTTACTTACCTTAACTTCTTGAATATTTTACATCCTTTCAATGACATTATGAAGAAAGAAAGCAGGATTACATACAAACTCTGTTAAATTTTCAAAATTCTTGATATAGTTACTCTATGAAGGGACTAAATATGGATGATGAAAAAATAAAAGATGCCGTTCGAAGAGCTTGTGAAGAGCTTAAAAACGAATCCAATCTTTTTACTCTTGACGTTAATGAAAGAACAATATCTCACCGATTAGCTACAATACTTAGTAAAGACACCTCCTTTTCTTACTTCCATATTGATTGTGAATACAATAGATTTGGAAGTGAACCAACACCTAAAAGACTCCCCTTTATTAAAACCGAAAATAAAGTCCCTTTCAATGACGTGAAAGGTTCAACAGTTTTCCCAGATATTATAATTCACAAAAGAGGAACAAAAGAAAACTTGTTAGTAATCGAAGTGAAGAAGGATAATAACAAATCAAATGGAACGTTAAAGATTACTATCGATGATAAAGATAAAGAAGTTAATCCCGAAGAATTTGATATAGAAAAGTTGAAATTGTTCACAAAAAGGGATGGAGATTTTGCTTATCAATTAGGAATATACATACTTTTTGACGAGAAGGGCGATTCAACATATAAATACTTCAAAGATGGAGAGGAATCTGATGACTAAATTACAAATCCAAAGATATAAAGAGCAACTTGAGAATATAGATAATTATCTGATAAATTATCTTAAAACTGAACCATTTCCTGATAGAAAAGAGATTATGATGTGGTCTGCAAATCTAGGAATGTTATTCAAAGACATCGGATTACCAGATTTCATTATTAAAGATTTTCTAGCTGTATTCGATGTTCGTAATGATCAGAAGAATATTGTGCATTACAAAGAAAGAATGACACAAGCAATAAGAAACGGGAAAACAGAGGGGCTATTAAGTAATCATATCTTTGTACCTATAGAAATCGCGAAGTGTACAGCGTTAGTACGACTTGAACAATTAGAAGGGGATCATAAATTAGTACCCAAATGGCTTATTGAAGAAGTAGGGAGAATACCTTCACTGAACCATATTTATTCGTTACTCAAGGCACTTCAAACCTCCTTTGATGATAAATCTCCAGAAGGGTTATGCTCAAATGCCAATTCTCTTCTTAGTGCTATATTAAATTTACATCCAGACTTAGCTTCTAAGGAGATTGGAACTCAGTTACAAATACTTATTGACGAAAAAAATGACGGGAAGCTTAAATTAAGCTTCGGAGGATTAAGTAAAGATTTTTTCAGAGGTCTTAATAATTCAAGATTAATCCGGAATGTTCGTACAACACATTCTACTAAAAGCATGAAGCATAATATTCCGTTACTCGTAGGTATGGCATCGGCCTATCTAGTTATAACCTTACTAGAAACGACCTTGGCAAATGGTAATTTAATAGAGTAAGAACAAATCACTTCAGAACAGACTTCCTCCCCCTAACTTTGCAACACTACTCCACCCCCAACTCCCCTTGATAAGACATCTCTACTAAAGAAGAACCCTCAATATCCCCTTTAAAATGCTTACTAACCTGTGTACCATCACTAAGCTTAACAACAACATCAAACTCAATAGTACAATCAAGATCAGAAAGACTAATACCACTATACTCCAACATCTTAGAACTATCGAAAGTACCATCCCTCTCCATTATCACACCATGATCATAACTACCTACATCAAGAAGATAAATAGAAAAATCAATAGACCCCAAATACTCAGGAACCTCACCATAGGTAGTAGGAGACTCAGACACTACAAAAGTTCCACTATCACCCATATCTACCAACTCCTCCATTGTAAGAGGACTATCACAACCCTCGTAATAATTACCCAAACAAGTCTCCTCTCTAGACAAAGTAGTAGGGTACAACCTCAAAGAACTACCAACCTTAGGTGCTTTACTAAACCCAGCATTAACAATCTCTACTGAAGTAGGAATAATTGAATAATCCTCACTAACTAAAGATAAATTAATATTTGGTAAGAACCTAATATGAACACTACCATCATCCGAACTATATACCCAAGTAGAAATATACCCCTCTTGAGCTAACTCAATACCTACACTCTTAGAAGTAGTCTTGGGAGACGAAGACAAACTAAACCCATCACTAGAACGAACAATTAGAAATATTCCTAACAACAACACAATCACTACCACACTTCCAATTACTACTCTCTTGTTCATAAGATAAACTCCTAAAATTAAATCTACCTACTCATACCTCAACGCCTCTATTGGACTTAACCTACTAGCTTTGTTAGCAGGTAATATACCAAACAATATACCAATACCCACTGAAATACCCACTGCTAGAATTACTGAATCTAATGTAATAACAGCACTAAGACCTAAAAACCTCTCTGCTAAATCCCCAATCAATATACCAAACCCCATACCAACCACACCCCCAATCAATGTAAGAAATACTGCCTCTGACAAAAACTGAACTAAAATATCACTCCTCCTACCACCCACAGCCTTACGAATACCAATCTCCCTAGTCCTCTGAGACACAGTAATTAACATAACATTGGAAATACCAATACCCCCAACTAAAAGTGAAATAGCAGCAATACCAGTAAGAAGTAAAGTAAAAGTCTCTGTAATACTCCTAACCCTATCAACCAACGTCTGAATACTAAAAATAGAGAAATCCATCTCCTCTACATCCCTAAACTCCATCAAACGCTCCTCAATATCCAAGATGGTTTGATCCAACACCCCATCATCCTCAACCCTTAGAATAATCCTTGTAAGAATCTCTGAATCTGAATCACCACCAATCTCATCAACTACGGAGAATGGAATATAAATCTCTACACTAGGAGAACTACCCAACAAAGAATCCTCCTGCTCAACCAAAACACCCACAACCTCAAACTCTACACCACCAATATTAAGAACATCACCTACACCCACCACATATTCCTCTAAAACCTCAGAACCAACTACAGCAACAAGATTACCCTCATCAATATCGGCCTGTACAAACCCACTACCAGACTCACACTCAAAGTTATAAATATCAAACAAATCAGTATTGGTACCAACTACAGAGTAAGACTCTGCACTCTCCTCATCCTCTAAATATATATCCTGCAACGAAATGATTGTAAAAGAAACATCCCTTACATTCTCTATACCTTCTTCACCCAAGAAATTGTAATCATCTATTGTTAATTTGATACTCTCATCAACCACACTATACTTCTCTTGCAAACCCTGATTGAAATCCTTCTCATCAGCGTTCTCAGACATAACGGGACTATCATACATATTCGCTCCAGCACTAATTGTAACAATATCCGTACCCAAATCCTCCAGATCACTAACAATACTCTCCTGTGTACCCTGACCAAGACTCATAAGACCAATTACAGACCCAATACCTATGACAATACCCAATAAGGTAAGAAAACTAGTCATCTTGTTACTACCAAGACCCTGAAGTGAAAACCGAATGTTTTGTAAAAATCTTTTTACCTCTTTCATAATTCTTTACTCCTTTCGTAATCCTTAACAATAACACCATCCTTTATCTCAAGAATACGATCTGCATAATTAGCAACATACCTATCATGAGTAACTAAGATAATGGTATGCCCCTTCCTATGCAATCCTGCTATTAACTCCATAATCTCTACACCAGTCTTACTATCCAAATTACCCGTAGGCTCATCAGCCATAATTATGCTTGGAGACATAATGAGAGCCCTAGCCATAGCAACCCTCTGCATCTCACCACCAGACAACTCATTAGCCATATTCTTCTGCTTATCCTCTATCCCAACTGTCCCTAAACTCTCAGCAACCTTACTCTTAATATCCCTAAGCCCTGCATATCTAGCAGGTAATGCGACATTCTCAAATACAGACATATTGTTTAAGAGATTAAATCGCTGAAACACAAAACCAACCGTCATATTCCTAAAATCAGCCAATTTACTATCCCTAAACCCTTCAACACTCTCACTATTAAAGAAATACTGTCCTGAAGTAGGGGTATCTAGTACACCAAGGATATTCATAAGGGTAGACTTACCACTACCAGAAGCCCCCATAATGGCAACAAACTCCCCTTTACCAATCTCTAAGTCAATATCCCTTAGTGCTTGAAAAGCATTAGAACCCTTACCATATACCTTTGTGATGTCTGTGAGCTTAATCATACTGTAGAAGTATATCTCTAATTATAATTCATAGTCAATGTGAAATAGTTGTCACTTCACTTATTATTCACCTAAAGAAATTCACAATTCTCCATTGTATTTATCATGTCAGTAATATGTTGAATCTACTCGATCCTTCTCGTTTTGAAAGGGGATATACCGAGAAACTGCACATACACAACCATTTGATAAAGAAACTACTTCATCAATGGGATTCACCCTAATTGTAAACTCATTCCCTCCAATCTCTAATCTCCCTTTTGAAAGGATTCTTCCCATATCAAGCGTTAACCTTTGATATCCTTCAATCCTCTCTTTTGTAGCAGTATGATAAAGTTTTATCACAGTATCAGGATTTTCCTTCGGATGAAATATAAAACTGTCTGGTCCACAATTAATGTCTGAATCAGCCAGTAATTGATAGAACCTACATTGCAACCACTTTCCTTTACCCCATTGCTCAATACTAGTCAAAAGTGGATCATCTTTATAAAATGAAGTGTTGAATCTTTTACTCTCATGCTCACATCCTTTACAAAAAGCTTTTAGTTCACTGTCTGTTTCCCCCATAATGTTTAATTATAATTAAAAAGCCTTTGTTAATCAACCTACTCAAAATGATATATACTTAAACATGAAAAACTTCTACAAACCATTCCTCACCTTTCTCTTCCTTCTAACCTTCCTCATATTCCCACAATCCTTTCTACCTAGCTACAAACCATTCGACCCAACCTCTATCCCCCTTAAACCAATAGAAGAGGTAATACTAAACAAAATGACCATTGAACAAAAAGTAGGGCAACTATTCATCTTCGGCTTCGACGGAACTACCATCAATACCCAAACTAAACAATTCTTCCAAGACACTCACCTAGGAGGGGTACTACTCTTAGGTAAAAATATTACTACTGAAAAACAACTTAAACAACTCACAAACCAAATACAAAATACAAATCCAATACCACTCCTCATCTCCATAGACCAAGAAGGAGGAAGTGTAGCAAGAATCAAATGGAGTAAGACACTAACCAAATCCCAAACCTCTATCTCTACCCCCCAAGAAGCATACAACATTGCTCTCCTGAGAGGAGAAATACTCAAAAACTTAGGAATAAATATGAACCTAGCACCAGTCGTAGAATACATCACCAATACAAACTCCTTCCTCTCTGACAGAGTATACAAAGGAAGTAGGGAAGAAGTACTACAAAAAAGTATTTCAAGTATAGAAGGGTATACACAAGCAGAAATAATACCAGTACCCAAACACTACCCAGGACACGCTAATAGCTCACCAGACTCTCACTACAACCTCCCTGTGGTAAATATTAAGGGAAACCAATGGAACGAATATATAGAACCCTTCAGTAAATTGCTAGAACAAACCAAAGTAAATGCTCTAATGGTTGGACACATACAATATCCTAATATTGACTCTAAACCCTCTACCATATCCAATGAGATACTCAATGAAAGACTAATAGACAATCTTAACTACGAAGGTATTGTAATCTCTGACGATATGGAAATGGATGCATTGGATAATATAGAAAAACATACGGTAATCGCTAAACAAGCCCTACTTGCAGGAAACGATATATTAATCTACAGTAAATTTAGTAACAAGTACCCAACTATTCAAAAAGATGTATACAAATATATTGTAGAAGAAGTAAAGAACGAAAATATAGATCTAGAAATACTAAACCGAAAGGTAGTGAAAATACTTAAGGTTAAAATTGAATACAATCTACTCAATCCAGACAAACTACTTTCTGACCTTTAATTCCTTCTTGTCAACTACAAATATCTGATATACTTAATCATATATAATAATTCTACAAAACAATGTTACAATTAATAATGAAGCACAAGAAAATTCTAATTGTTCTTGCCATAATACTGATTGCACTCTTTGTCATTATAATCCCATCCTCAGACAAAAAAAATAAAAAAAACGAAATAACCTATACAATAACAACGGATGATACTGAAATATTCGGTGAAGCTACAGTCGAAGAGAGTGGTCAAGTATATGTTCAATACTCCTTTATCTTAAATGACTCAAATATTAATAGGAATGGAGTATGTGTAGACCTAGAAGGGGATTGGTGTGAAGAACTAGCACATCATGGACCAGAAGAGATCAAATATCATTACACTGCAAACTTTGTAAGTTCAGAAGATCCTTCCCAAGTACATGCTACAGACCTACAAGAGGTATATTGTAATGAGGAAGCACTTAAAAAGAATCCTTTTGATACTTCAATCGATCTATATTGTGGTCAAGAAATGCTCGACTGGAACCTATGGGAACCAACCTCTACTTTTTTACTAAGAAATGGAACTTCATTTGCGTCTATGGAAGAATTTTTAGCAGTTGATACACTACATATCTATGATACTTCGAAGATGCATAGAATTATTAATACCTATGACGAAGAAACTTATACTGGGACTCTCTCTACTGAGAGTAGAACCTACGAAGAACACATTGCAGAATGTTCGATTGTACAGACTTATAGCGTATCATTTGAGAGAGAAGAATAGCCTTCCTGCTATTTTTCAATAATAAACTCTCTTAGTAATGATTCAACTTCTGTATTTTTAAATGAATATGAAATATATATATCTTCTACCGAGCCTTTATTAACTACAGCATAAGCAATCGGATCATTTTCCAGCATCGCAACAATCACATTACCTGCCTTAATCATTTTATTAAACTCTTTATCCGTGTATTTTGAATCATTTTCATCTCCAACACCTACTAACAAATCAAGCATAGCAACATCATCAGACAAATGATGAGGAGCAACACCTATTGTTATTGATAAATTAAGATTGTAACTCTTGGTTGTGCTTTTCATTCAGACTATTTTAATAAGATTAAATATGATTAATATAATATACCAGATAAAAATAGCTTTTTTAAACATATGATGCTATAATACGTCTGTTATTGTCCAAATTAGAGTCAAGTGAGTAGTCTTTCCGTAAGTAAGAATATAATCCGATGATGTCTATTTTGTACGCTGATTAAATAGAATCAGGATTAAATTTTTAAATACATTCCCATGGGAAGAAGATATAACACGCATAAAAGATATAATAGAAAACGCTCATACAGACCAAGCTATCCAAGAAAATATGGTGGTAAAAAGATACCTACTGATAAGTACATTGCGAAAGCAGAAGCAGGATACATAGCACCATCAATATATGTAGAGGATAAAAGCTATGAAGATTTCAATATCAGTAATACAACCTTAAAGCAAAATATTGCAAGAAAAGGATATAAATATCCTACAAAGATACAAGACCAAGCAATTCCACTAATACTACAAGGCAAAGACATATTAGGTCTTGCAAGTACAGGTTCTGGAAAAACAGGAGCATTTCTAATTCCACTAATAGACAAAATTCTAAAAGACCGTTCTCAGAAATGTCTCATCATTGTACCTACAAGAGAACTAGCAGCTCAAATTCAAGACGAGTTTAGAGAACTAGCTCAAGGTACAAACATATACTCTACACTTGTAATAGGGGGTACTAGAATAAACAAACAAATTAATCAATTAAGAAGAAACCCTGAATTTGTAATGGGTACACCTGGAAGATTGAAAGACCTTTTCGAAAGAGGCGTACTTGATTTAGGCAAATTCAATAATATTGTTCTAGACGAAGTAGACAGAATGTTGGATATGGGATTCATACCTGACATTACATTCCTTATCTCTAAATTAAGAGATAAGAAACAAACACTCTTCTTCTCAGCCACTATGACTAGAGAGGCAGAACGAATTGGAAACACACTTCTCAACAACCCTATCAGAATCCAGGTAGAGAAAGAATCCCCACTTAAGAATATTGATCAAGATATTGTAAGGGTAAAAAATCCAGCAGATAAAGTTAAGACACTCGAAGGATTACTAGACAAAGACGAATTTACAAAAGTATTAGTATTCTCTAGAACCAAGAGAGGTGCAGACAAACTTTCTAAGCAACTATTCGAAAGAGGATTTAGAGCTGATGCCATACACGGAGATAAATCACAAAACAAAAGATTAGCAGTTATGAAAAAGTTTAAAACAGACCAACTAGACATATTAGTAGCTACAGATGTAGCAGCTAGAGGTATAGATATACCAAATGTATCTCATGTTATTAACTACGACGAACCAGAGAACTACAAAGACTACATCCATAGAATAGGTAGAACAGGTAGAGCAGGGAAGACAGGGTGTGCATTAACCTTTGTAAGATAATTACAAATAGGTTAGAATAAGGTATGAAGAATAAATCTATCATTAAAAAGGTCCTTATCTCTTTGATAATAATATTCATACTCATACTAGCATTTTTCCTCTTACAATCTTTCGATATTAATCTCTTTCCAGTAGCTGCAGTATTAGGTGTATTATTCCTAATACTAGGTATCTATCTTACAATACTATCTAGAAAAGAAACTGAAAAACTGAAAACATACCTCATGATAACTGGAATATCAGCTATCACACCACTTATCTCTGTAATACTACACAACTTCTTTTATGGCTTAGGTATAGCATTCCCAAATCTTTCAGGGATATTTGAAATACTACATGTTGGATTCTTCCTACTTGCCCTTATCGTTGCACCTCTACTATTCCTCATGGGAATAACAGCAAGTATGATAAAGATATACAAAAGGAAATAAAAAGTCTTCTATAAACAGAAGTGCAGAGCACTGGACATTCTCCAGAACACCAAACCACAAAAACTGTAAACAGAATGAGTAGCTCTAAATCCCGAAGGAAATAGAAAGATGGAAAGTTCTAATAACTTACAATACTCTGCATAACGCTTATAAAGACTTTTAAATGAACTACTAAAATATATACTGACAATCTGTAGTTGTCAAGAGCCTTATGATATCATAGATAAATAGCTAATTTCATATTTCGATAAAATGAAACTAAATAAATACTGGTTCATACCAAAATCCTACGGTTATGGATACTATCCAATAACATGGGAGGGATGGATATGTGTACTAATTATCATCGCTGTACTAGCTCTATCCTTATACATAAACAACTTTTTTGATCTAGATCCTGGACCAACTACTAAAGAAGGTTTTAGATTTGTCCTTGATCTTATAATCTTTATGCTTGCAATAAATCCAATTCTGCAAAACAGAACAGAGGAAGAAGTGACATGGAAATGGGGTAGATAATAATTATCCCCTCCAGTCTTCTTAGTCTTTTAAGATAGTCTTAAGACTACCACTATAAATATCAAATACATACGTATTTAAAAGAAGTCCTGTACCAAACTCATCCTGTTCTGTCCTACTCCTCTCATCTACTTTCCAGACATAGCCATGATCAACCTCATCACCCAAATACATATTGACAAAATTCTTCTCTATATCCAAACCATTCTCTACTGCACTAGCATATATCACTGTAGAATCCACAACATTTCCGAAATTGGTTGGATATGACACAGAATCATATATAGAACTACCAAACCCTCCAATATCCATTGGCTCCACATTACTATCCACTACACCTTCTTCATACAAATATGCTGAAGTTTGTCCTTTACTCTTAGAGTAGTATGTACAAATCCATTTAGAATAGCTACCACTATCACTACCTAGAAAGTAGTATGTGACATCTGGATATTGTACCGAGGAAATAGTTAAACCAGAACATTCATACAACTTAACATCACTAGACCATGTCTTTGCTTCTGTATAGGTAGCAAGCATTGCATCTTTACTAGATTTCAGAACATAACTAGGTTCTGGAGTTAATTCCTCTGGAGTAGCATCTTCCACAACGACAGAGTCTTTCTCAACGTTACTATCTAGCTCTACATCATTAAAGAAAATGAAATATATTCCTACTCCCGTACCAATTACCAAAAAGACAATAAGGAGGATAACTAAAAGCTTTTTATGCTTCTTAAGAAACTCTTTCATAAATAATATGTATAAAGTTAATACTTAAGTATACACAAATAATAAATAAATGCGCAGTACTATCTCCCCATTGCTTCTGTTTGCAACTTCCAAGAATCTGAATCTATACCACTACCATTCATTAGATTTTTATGACTCCCTCTCTTTACTATCTCTCTAGGTAACCCATATGTATTAATTCTTTACTATCGAATACCCAAATAAAAACTCATACAAATTACATGTACCAAACCCAACAAAGAAACCAAAAAGATATTCTTCCAAAGGTATATTTAATAAAAATATCTGACTTAAATTTTCCAACATCCAATATTCAGAAAAAAGGTTAGAATTAATTAATAACAAAACTTGAAACATAATAAATGTAAGTGTCATTATAAACAAGCCATTCCATAACTGAGGGATAAAGAGATCTTTTCTAATCACTGCGACAATTACACCATTTATAAGAGGAGCTACAAGACACGCAATTACTGAGTTTAACCCAAGAATATTAACTGTTACTACAAATGATAATACAGTAATAATAGCAAAAATCAACAACCATATTATTCTTGTTGAATACATCCTCTTTTTCGAGTTTCTTTTTCCGAATACTAATTCATAAAATTCTGTTCCAATACCACCAAATATAAAACCATAATAAAAAGATTCAAATGGGAACTTAGAGAATATGGACACAGGGTTCCAATAATCCTTACTTGAGTACAACTCATCCGCGATTATTGCCATTATCCCTGCAAGGATTCCTACAAGTAACATATCTTTTCTGTTTTCTTTTTTAACAAAAAGTAAAATCCATATGGGTAAAAATATGGTAGTACCGATGAAATAAAAGTAGGGTTTAATATCCATAGATATATGATAACATACTAGGCGACGATATCTTAATATATAAAAGATGAAATTATACAGAACCTATAGTATAATGTGATGGAGTTCTTTGTTGATCATTGGTCATTAAAAAATAGATATAGGAGAAAAAATGAAGGAGTCAAGAAAAGCACGGAAATTAAGAAAGGAAAGACTGGAGAACCTTCTAGCACAGTTAACTGCTCTTGAAAAACCTGCTCTCAGCTTTTATTGGAGCGAGGATCTTAATGAGATACACACAATATTAAGTCACATACTCCTCCTCTTGCCAAGCCGAGTAACTCAGGTGATACACCCTGCAGGAAAGATTACTCGAGGTTGTCGCTGGGAAGAACAAGATATTAAAGACTACATAGAAACTCTATAACAACAAAGACCCCACCCTCTATACCCTTGTATGTAACTAATTGTTACAAACATCACTACAAGGGTATAGAAGAAACACTCATACAATAAATTAACCGACAAACACTTACAACATGCCAACGCCAGAACTATTCTCAACAAAAGAATATACTACACCAAAAGCACCCCCTCCCTCTCGAAGACCACCACGAAACCCAGATAACCCATACCCATGTGAAGACCCAAACAAAGAAGTAGAAAACAACGGAGACCATCTTAAACCCAAACAAATGCTATCCCTACTTATGAACGACCTAATATCCCAAATAGGCTCCCTTCGCGAATTCAATCAAGATTTTGAACAACAATGGCAAAACCCTAGATTTAATCCTACTCATTTCCTAGAAGACATCCTTACTCAAAATTACTACACATCACCATACGCTCAAAGTTTCCTCAATAATCCTACCGAACAAGAAGGATGGAATATCCTTGGACACCCAAACTTTAATCCTACAAAATTTCCAAAACCAGACAAAGCCGAACTACAACCACCCCTTTTCCCCATCTTAAGATTTCTACAAATTGAAAATCTAAAACCATATATTGACAACAATATAGAAGAATACCTTACTAGCTTCTTACTCTGGTATTTTGAACAAAATGATGAAATGCAAAACAATGTGTTCCTAAAAGGCAAACTCATTGATAATGAAGAAATCAAACTAACAAGCGGATTCTGTGATGCTCTTGAATACTCTAAGAAAACCGCAACCCTATATGAATTCAAACTAGGCGACCCTAACGACTACCCCAGACACCAACAATCACTTCACTACAAACAAGTAATAAAATATCTTGAACTCTTCAAAACTAACTATCCATACATAGAAAATATCTCTGGACAACTAATATATTTTACAAGTAACCCCTATCAAAGACTTATAATTACAACCCTAGACGACACGAGCTATTAATCCCCCTCTAACCTATACCACAAAAACAACACAACCCCCATTGACAATATTAACTCTACCAACTCGTAATCCTGTGGAGCAAACCATACTGGATTTAACAAATTAATAGTTAAAAATACAAAGTAGGGGATAAGAATAGGAGGAACAATAAGAAATTTTAACAAATCCCTTTTAATCCTAACAAAAGACAACAACCAACTAAAACAACCATAAAAACAAACCCCCAAATATCCATACCCAATTAAACCATGAACACCTTCAATATTATGCAAATTACTCTCACCCTGAACATTACTCTCAAAAACACTAAGTGAATTATCCTCAAATAACCTCTGACCCCAACTAATCTCTTCAAAAGCAATAAATATTAGAACCAAAGCAAGTAATAAATACAAAACAAACACAAACCTACTCTCCATCCTACTCCTTAAAGCAACCTGAAACGCTAAAATACCAGACACAAGATAAAAGAAAAACTGTAACCACTCAACCAAACCATCCTCTAAACCAATAACCTCATAAAGAGGATAATACACAATCCTTAACACACACATACCTACAACAAATACAAAAGGAAATACAAACACTAACTTCTTCTCAACCTTCTTTCTATCAATCATAACGATATTGTACAAAATCCACTTACTCTTTACAATAAACCTAACTAAATCTATCTTAATATGATAGAATTACAACTTGTATGAACAACACAGAACTAAAACAAGAAAATATAAGAAATGTAGCAATAATTGCACACGTTGACCATGGTAAAACTACCCTTGTTGACGCCTTTATGAAACAAACACACCTCTTCAGAGACAACGAAGAAGAAATGACACAAGAAAGAATCCTAGACACAGGAGAACTAGAAAGAGAAAAAGGGATTACAATAAGTGCAAAAAATATCTCAATCACATACAGAGATACCAAAATAAACATCATAGACACACCAGGACACGCAGACTTTGG
>Ga0255379_10020_pt1 | contig 21261 bp, 16 predicted proteins | sample ANMaggSeSYBR01I3_FD_182105 | JGI IMG/M metagenome (GOLD analysis project Ga0255379, IMG submission 182105) | Sediment cell enrichment communities from methane seep in Santa Monica Basin, California, United Staets - ANME aggregate JGI... | ecosystem: Environmental > Aquatic > Marine > Cold seeps >... | reverse complement strand
GACCACGGCTAATAATGGCTCTATTAACAATAACCTTTGGTCTATCCCAAGGTAGTGAATGGGCATTTGTTCTTCTGTATCGTTCATCCATATTGAGATATACAAATTCTTGGGTCCGGTAAGGTTCTATTTTTCCCGGCACCTTATCCAGCCCCTTTTTGAATCCAGGCATTGAACCAGATGATATCAAAATACTCCTATTTGTATTGAGTGAAATATTCCACTCAATACCTCGGTGAACATTTGTAATCTCCTTTAGGTTTGGATTACTGTTGAGATAATCCCAAATATCTGAGAGAGGAACATTCCAGAGAGAAACAGGCGCTGTATGGATAGATCGATTTATATTTTTGTCAATTCCTACAGGCAATCGCCCCATCTGAAGAAATAATTGTCGATCGTTTTCGCGTACCCAGAATGTGCGGATAAAAACATTCGCTTTAGCTGATTTGTTCCGTTTTGAGGCAAGCACTAAAATAGTTTCCTGATCTGAAAATGCGAAGATACGATCTGGAAGGGCTATTGTTTCTATTTGTTCATAAGTCCTGGCAATACGATCCTGGATATCTATATATCTTTCGCCCATTATTGCGGATCTTGGCAATACAAAGCCAAACATAGCCGGTGGATTTTCCAATACTTTATTCAGTATTTCATGTGGTTTATGAACGCTTTGAATTTTATCACGATAATGTTCTCTCTCTTGCAGAGTAAAATCCTCAAAAGGAGGATTACATAGTACAATTTGTGAAGTTTCCAATTGTTTGTCTAATATATCGCTTGCAAAAACATCTTCAGGTATTATTTGCCATCCGTTCGGATTGGGGTAATCCGCTAACATTAGAGATAAACGGCAAACCTCAGCAGCAAAAGTGTCTACCTCTATAGCGGTGAGTCGATCTCTCAGGTATTTATGTCTTTCCTCGTCAGTCAATGATACTGGTAGCAGTTCACGAAGCCTGCGGAGGGCGGCAACCAAAAAAACCCCGTGCCCGGCGAATGGTTCTATGATGAATCGTTCGTGCTCCAATAAAGATTCAAAAGGAAGGCGGTCAACCATAAGCTCTGCTATAACTGATGGAGTGCTGTGAACACCGAATCGCTTACGAGTTTCCTTTCGTATTAAAGTGTTTTCATAAATAAACGCCAAGTCATCCACAGAAATGTTTTGAAAGTTAAAAGCGTTTTGGAATCTATCCCATATAATCTGCTGTGTGTTGGGTTCATCAAGAACCTTTTGCATGTCAGGCGCAGTAAGCTCATAAAATCTTTGAATTTCCTGTATTATGGTATTTGCCTGCGGAACAGCCCAGTTACCGGGATGTTTCTTATCCTTGAAAATCTTAGCGGCAAGAAACCGGAAAACCAGGCGAAACAGCAAGGTCTCATCGGGCTTGCCAGAGGTGACTTCCTCATGAGTAATTAGGGCTTTCTGAAGTATATCCCTTAGCAAACGATCCAATTTGCCGTGAATCATACCCTTCAGAGCGGGGAGAAAACCTATATCGACAAAATCGAGCTGAGTGGGGGTTGTTATTGGTGTGATAGCCTTGGCACGGAAAATTGTATCAGGAGCCCACTTTTCCCTGTTGACCTCAAACGCTCTGTGAATATCGTGGACTGAAATGGATTCTATGAAGCGGGCCTGGCCAGGAGACTCAACACTGTAGCGGTCAAGACGATCATGAAGCACTTCAAAAAACATCGGAGCCCCAAGGGTTCCGTATCCTGAAACATGCTGCGGTCCCGATTGACCATTCGCAGTCAGTACACCGATGCAGGCATTGCGATATGATGGTGGCCATTGAGCAAATGCTGCCAATGGAACATTAAGATCTTTCGTGCCTGAAACGGATGCATCATCAAAGACATAATCCTCCTGTAACAGATTCCCTGCATAACCTAATCGATTTAACTCATTGCGAACTGCTTGCAAAACATTCATGGTATTTGCGTTTGCTCATCCTTCATTTTGCAATCTATCTATGCAGGATTGACATTGCCTTTCCATTTCTTGAAATATCTTTCGTTTTTGCAAGGGTATTATCTGTTTCTTGCAAATTTATTATTTCAGCCCCAATCTGTTCCGTGTCGAAACGGAAATAGCGCTGTTTCGTTAAGGCGCTGAAGTATTTCCCTTTCTCAAAAACAATCATATCCATTCCATCGGTATAGATAATCAATCTAGAAATGTGCTCATCATCCGGTAGCATGACAGATAGATTTTTTATTCCTTCTCTTACTTTTTGAAGGCTTAACCCATTTTTTCTTAACGAAACCAATACACGTAGTTTGACAATGTCTTTAAAAGAATAAAAAGAGGATTTACCATCTCTTCTCGGAAAAACAAGATTAATCCTGACCCAATATTTTAGCTGGTTTAGTGTCGCTCCAGTTAATTTCCAAACCAAATTTGTTGGATAAATTTTCTTCATTTTATTTTTAGTTGAAAAAAGTTAATTTTTTAACTTATTTTCAACCTATATAGGCACAAAAAATGTGGGTGGTCAAGCATCAAAAGATGCGGATATGGTTTAAGGGTACAGTTTGATCTGTGATTTGAGAATCTATGGGACATTATATTCCACCAGGAAATGCACACCAGGGTAAAACAGGTTGTCAGTACCCATCAAAACCTCAATTCGCCTGGAAGTAGATGCTTGATTTAGCCTATGCTTTCTACAAAGTAAGCTTTGTCCCACAGATCCTTTTGTGCACCCAAACTCGCCTTCAAGTCGCTGAACTCTGCAAGAATAGCTGCTGCCGACACCCGTTTCATTTCCTGGGCTATCGTCTCCACAGAGTTGCTTCCATCTGATTCCACATATAAATGAAGGTGGTCCGGAGCCAGCCAGAGCAGATCAACAAAACCACCGACAATCTCACTACATTTCGAAAAAGTGTCACTAACGAAATCAAAAATATTTGCGGGCAAAGCAAAAACCGGCTTTCTGTAGATCACATTCCATGCAAAATGGTATTTGAAATCGACAAATACACTATCCGGATCACGGCCCAGTCTTTGCAAGGCCAACGCTCGCTGATACTTAATTTTATCGGAATCAAGCAGCTCATGGAAACCGTTTTGTGGAGAGTTGTCTTTGATACCATTGGGCAAAGACGGAATTTCCTGATCAGACGATCCGACCAATTTGAGTGCGGGCTGGAAAGCATAACACTCAAAAACCGCTGGATTTTGTATGCACCTGTTTAGATGACAGAGTACATTTTCTTGAAATTCCAAGTTCTGGCAGAAGCTACACTTGCCATGAATCATCGACCTGGATGATTTTGCGCACTCCTGACATTTTTTGGGAAAATTATTTAAAGATGACATTTCTTCCAAATCCAAATCCTCCTGCCTGTAATGTATTTTCGTTTTTTTATGAAATATTTGTTTTGGGCATTTTTTTCTCCACCAGCGCCCCTACTATATATCCTGCGACAAGTGACCCTGTAATTGTAAATACCGTAAGTATAGCTACATATAAGCATCCAAAATACGCAATCATTATTGGCAGAAGAAACGGCTTGACAGCTCTGCTGTTCAGGAAAACGGCAATGGATGAACTTCCAGCACCTTTTTCGTTTAATTCCTTGAGCATTGGATACCAGGCATAGATGGGTCCTGTAGAAATAATTCCTGCCGTCATTGATAGTATGATTCCTTTAATGCCTGCTTCTTTTCCCAGAAAACTCGCAATATATGCTGGTTTTAAAAAGAGATTCAGAACTATCATAAGAATAAAAACAAGGGATAGTGGGATAATTATATTGGAAAAAATAATGCCGCTGCTTTTGAGAGCAAGGAAAGCTCTGTCCGGCATAAATGCAAAAATAATTCCATATACTGCAATTACGGAAGCAGGAAAATAGATCATCCGCATGACACTTTGTTTGCGTGTAGTCCTATCTGACATGTTTATACACCAAAAATAGTAAGAAACGTTACAGTAAGAATCGCTATAATCAGGGACAAAGCAAAGGACACCGCATTCCTGACCAAAGCAAATCTTATGCCCAGAGCTGCCATCTCAGCCGGCAACTGCACTATTCCTACAGTAACCCATGAAATGATCAAGGCGGTTACCGCAAACAGGCTGATTCCATATTCCAGGAATTCTCCACCAATGATATAACTATTAATAGGACTGCCGGCAAAAATACTCCCCAAACTTGCCCCCAGGAGAGTATCTATTGCAATATTGCCTGAAAAAACAGAGGACAGGAGCTCTTTTGAGATAAATGAGCTAAATAGTCCGATGAGCAGCACCACACCGGTTAAAACAGGCAGAAGCCTGATAATCTGATTGACGGAATTGCTTAAAGCATGAATCAGAGTTGTCTTATCAATCTTATTAACGCCTGCTTCAAGGCCGGATTTAACTCCAGGCTGTTGCTGCAATTTGCCTTTTTTGTACATCTGCACAACTTCTCCAACCGTGCCGACAACTCCTGCAAGCACCTGTATGCCGTTTGCTGTAAGGTGACCAATGGCAGTGGGGCTGCAGTAACCTGTTAAAACCGTATCAACTTTCTTGCTGATAACAAGCACAACAGCCTGAACACCGGAGCCCTGGTAAGTTGAAGCGCCAGGGTTTACAACCGCCTCAAAATCCATTGTATCCCGATCAACAATTATAAAGTATTTAGAAGTCCCAAATCTGGATCCAACTTTTGCATTCAGATCCGGGCTGTCAGCAGAAACAGCAATTTTCAAGACAGCCTCCAGAGTTGTTTGTAAAAAATAAGGGTTAGTGAAGAACCAATCCTGATGGAAGGGTTTCACCAAAAATGGCATTTTCTTCACTTCTCGCCATTGGCACTACATCTTTTAAGTATTTTATATGAGGAGCTAAGATATCATATTGATTCATCCAGTCTATGATGATGTTTATAATTGATGAATCAAGATCTCTCGTTCGATCACCGGTTTTGCGAGCCAGTTGAGCGATTGCCATACCAACCGGTTTTGGGTTGCGCCACGTCTTAGACAGTATTTCTTCAATCCATAAAGATATTTCTTCAGAAGGTATTACCCTGTCAACTGGGCCATAAAGAAGTTCACGAGCACCTATTCGCGAAAGAGACCATAAATACTGGGGTTTGCATTTTTTGGGTTTAATCTCTGAAAGAAGCATACGCCCCCATTGAATTTTATCTTTTACCAGGAGCCTTTCCATATTTGCAACCGCCATCCAGATTTCCAGACGCTCCTGGTGCGGGATCCTGCTCTTTGTTCCTTTCTTAGGCATTATAATGGGAGCAAGTTCCTGAATGAACTGTCTTTGCTGCCCTGCGCTAAGCCCCCCTGCCACTCTTCTCCACAATATCCACCATTCAGAACATACCTGTGCATTTTTTGAATGAATAGTACCATGCTTATGAATCTTCCATAAACTCTTTACCCGATACTCATCAAAACCATCTCCAAATCCCGGCCTCATACAAAATCCAATCAGATTAAGCCACCTGCTTTCATGTTCAGGCCCAAAAGTGCGAGTTTCAACAAGTTTAATCAGCTCGTCGGAAATTCTCCGAATAAATCCAAGCGGCCATCTTTCCCTGGATCTTCCGACTTTTTTTGTTATAACTTTACTTAGATTTTTAAGCGCACTGCTATCTGTTCTGTCTGAAAAAATATTTCCAACATATGAAAGAACTTCATCCACAATAGAGTCTTCAAATGTTTCTTTGTCAGTGATATCTACAGGTGTTAATGCGTCACGCAATTGAAACTGTAACTTCCAGCGATGATTGCTTGTCAGAGAACGGCACCATAGAGCGAGTGTGCCCATTTCAGTATAGTCTGATTCAATCCGAACGGGAATCCTTGTCTTAACGCCCTTTTTCCCATACTGAACAACTGTTTGTATGGGCGGAAGGCAAGTCAAGGAATCGTCTATCTCGACAAGGTCGCCGCATCTGTCTCCTGAACGAAAGCTTGAGCTGTAAATATCAAAACTAACCGGCTGATTTGCAAGAACCTCAAATTTTTTATCCTTCAGCTCAATAGTTGTGCCCTCCTCAAGACCACGTTCTATTAGACAGACAGCAAGTTTTTTGTCACCTTTTTTTGACAGATCTTCAATGGTTTCGAATTTCTTTTTTGAAACACCGAGATAATAAGCTCTTGCACTTCCACTTCCAACCCGCACTCCCTTTCCAATCTTAACAAGGCCATAGTATGATGCACCAAGCGCAACAGAAAGATCAGGATCTGCATTTTCCAATACTCTAGGAAAATCAGAAGAAAAATCAGATTTTTTTTCATTATTCGACGTTCGATGTTGGACGTTCAATGTTGGACGTTCATCTTTTAATTTGTTCTTAAACCAGTAACGTATGGCTGCTCTTATTCTTTCTTGAATAACAGCAGGTTTTAATGATCCGCCATTAAAGAGGATAAGATCAGGAGCATGATCTTCCCTGTTTAATACTTTTATAACATCCTCTTTATGTTTATCCAGGAAATAACCCAGATGCCTTGTTATGGCCGGCTCCTGTTCATATGGAAGACCGAATTCAGTTATTCCTTCCCTGATATTTATTTTCTTTATGTCTTTTGGATCAGCAAGCGGGAAAAAACCTTCCAACACTGTTTTCTCAATCTCTTTACGCCCGAGTTCTGCTGAAAGCGTTCCTGCAATAAGCTTGCTGCCCTCCCCCATTAATGTAATTTTTTCTGATTTTACATCTTCGTTTAAAATGTTTTCCTTGGCCTTTCTGCACTGATGGCAAAGAGTTCTCCACCTGCCCCCGCTTAAAGATATTCTTTTTTTGGATAAACGCCGTTCTATATTGCTTGCAAGTGCAAGATCAACATTGTCACCTCCGAGGATTAAATGATCTCCAACCGCTATCCTCTCGAACCTTGGGCTTCCCTCAACCTCTCTCAAGGTTATCAATGTAAAATCAGTAGTCCCGCCACCAACATCGCAAACAAGAATAAGCTCATTCGGATTTACAAATTTATTCCAATTATGCTCATGACGAATCAACCAGCTATAAAAAGCCGCAAGAGGTTCTTCCAGTAAAGTTACATTACTTAAACCCGCGATTGATGCAGCTTCAACTGTAAGATCACGTGCAACTTCATCAAATGAGGCAGGCACAGTTATAATTATTATCTGGTTTTCAAGATATAGATCCTCATCATCGCCTTTTGAGCTGTTCCACGCTTTTTTTATATGTTTCAGGTATGATGCTGTAGCCTCAACAGGAGAAATTTTAAATACCTCATCACCTGCTCCCCAGGGAAGAATCCGGGCTTTTCTATCCACATTACTGTGGCAAAGCCAGCTTTTTGCAGATGATACAAGTCTGCCCGGTACTTTTGCCCCATGATCTCTTGCAAAAGCTCCGACAAAGTTTTTTCCATTGCTTATCCATGGAAGTGATACAGCCTCCTCTGAAATATCATACTTCCCCGGAATATAGAGGAACGATGGTAAAACCGGAAGTCCGGAAACTTCTCCAAGACCTGTCAGTTGAGGAACTTTAAATATCTTTATTTTATACTTCTTTTTTGCATCCGCCAGAAGATCCACATACGATACAGCAGAATTGGTAGTCCCTAAATCAATACCTATTATGAAATGTTTCTCAAGAATGTCCAAAATTTTCTTTCTCCCTGACATTAAACTCCAGCTTCCATCTGCGGTCATCCTCCCTGGCAACACACCATAATTCAAGAGTTCCGACTTCTGTTATATCTATTTCAAGGTTTACGGGAATAACGCTGCCATAATCTCCATCCAGCGTGGTCTCAATTGTTGCTATCTCATTAATTTCATTAATCTCATCTTCCCAGTCATCAACCACAGTACCGAGTGAATCTTCAGGTCTTAATGATGATCCTAAAAAGTCAAATTTTACAGGTTCACCTACCACTATAATAAATTCCTGATTTTCAAGTTTTGCTTTGGCACCTTCCTCCATACCGAAAGGCGCAACACAAAGTGCCCTTGTTGGAGCAGGCATACCTGGTACCGCAGGCATTGATGCAGCAATACCAATGTAGTATGACTGGCCAAGACCGCTTCGAATGCGTATACCGTCTCCGCGCCTTGCCAGGCCATAATAAACCGCCCCCCTTGCAACAGACAAATCAAAGTCTTTTGTATCAATCTCTTTGATAGATGAGGAGCTTCCATATCCAGCCCAGGATGATAATACTTCCTTTATGCGTTTTTTTATAGGATCAGCTTTCATAACGCCGCCGTTAAAAAGGATGGCATTCGGCAACCTGTTACTTTCACCATCAATTTTATGCCTGCCAAGAAAATGTGCGAGGTGGTGCGTGATTGCAGGGTCTGCTTCATACAAAAGGCCAATCTCCTTTAGACCTGTCTTTTGATTTGTTATTGGCTCGGCAGTTATCTCACACTGTGGGAAAAAACCGTCAAGAATAAGCTGCTGCACTTCATTCATTGAAAGTTCTGTCTTGATTGTACCACCTATCAAGCTGCTTCCCCTGCCCAGTATTGTCACAGGATAGTTCTTTTTTTCAGGATCAGATAATATATTTTCCTTTGCTTTGCGGCAACTGTGCCAAAGACCACGCATCTGCCATGAATCGAGTTTAGTGCCTTTTTCAGCCATCTGTCTTGAAACAAAATACGCAAGGGCCAGATCCATGTTATCACCTCCAACAAGAAGATGATCACCGACAGCTATTCTTTCCAGTAAAAGCTCACCATCATTATCAGAGACGTTGATAAGGCTGAAATCACTTGTGCCTCCGCCGATATCGCATACAAGAACAAGGTCTCCCTCTTTAATACTATCTCTCCATTGATTACCTGAAGATTCGATCCATGCATAAAATGCAGCCTGGGGTTCCTCAAGCAAAGTAACATTCGATAGACCTGCAAGACTTGCTGCTTTTACAGTAAGCTCTCTTGCAACAGCATCAAACGAAGCGGGAACAGTTAGGAAAATTTCCTGATTTTGAATTAATAATTTTTCATCATCTCCGGCTATTATGTTATTCCATGCATCGCGAATATGCCGCAATATGGCTGCTGAAGCCTCAACCGGCGAAAACTTTGCCTCTTTGTTCTCACCTCCCCATGGAAGAACCGGCTTATTTCTGTCAATCATTGTATTGCAAAGCCAGGATTTGGATGAAGAAATCAGGCGGCCTGGAATTTCCGCACCTCTATCTCTGGCATGCTCGCCAACAACATAATGAGTTTCATTATCCCATGGCAGATTAAGCGCCTCATCCCTATCATCATTTTTTTCGTGCATAAGAATAAAAGAAGGCAGAACTTCTCTTTTCTCTACTGTTCCCGGGCATGTTAACTGAGGTATCTTAAGTATCTTTATATCGGAACTTTCACCCTCGAAAATATTAGCTTCAGTATAAGCTGCAACACTATTGGTTGTACCTAAATCTATCCCAATTATATAAACCGGTTCAGACAATATAAAACTCCTTTTGCTGGTTGCTGGTCATTGGATTGAATATTCCATATTCGTAACAATTTAGCCTTTTGAAAAAAATCTGACAGGATAACAGGATAAACAAGATTTGTAAACGTTCACGGAACATTGAAATTAGAAATTTGGCCCTCATGCTTTTGTACTGTTCTACCCAATTTCCAATTTCAAGTTTCAAGCCGTGAACGGCTACAATAGTTTAAATCCTGAATATCTTGTAAATCCTGTCCAAAAAATAATATTTAAAAGCGCTAAAGTGTTACCAATATTCAATTTGGTAAAGCGCTATACTATTTCGACTTCTGCAGGAGCAATTATACCAGGCTCCTGGCTGCCCGACAGGGTTGGCATTTCTAATCTCTTAGCCTTCCAGCCTCTGTGGCGAACGATACCTTTAAACGGCGGTTCCCCCGTAACATTGCCTGTTAACTTTATAGCAGCCTGATCAAAATCCTGCTGAATTGTTATTTCATCACCTTCTTTTTCGTCAATTACACTTTCCGGAAATATGGCTTTATCAATAACTTTCTTACAGCTTTCATGAATATTTCGAACAGCAGCGCCTATCTGTGAATCTTCATAATTATTAAGATCTTCGGAGAAGAAATCCATTAGACGCCCTTCTCGTTGAAACACAGAAAGCAAATGTAAAAATAAGCGCCTGTCATTATTTTTCTTTTCTTTCTTGTCCAAAGAACCTTTAACTTTTGTATCATCTTTTTTATCTACGATTGCTTTATCAGATATTTTCAACAAATTTACAAATAAAAACCTCATGCAAACCCAGAGCAGGATACCAATCAAACCGAATATCCCTGCCGATATCGGCACATAATATAATCTAAATTTTTCTTCCAGCATAACAACCAGATCAATTAAATTTTTATGCCCGGATAAAACTACTTCAGCATTTGTTAATATAACATAAAAGGTCGAATCGACCAGCAGGCACATAAAAGCCATAAAAAACATTATTATTACAAATGAACGAAAAGAATACGCTTTTATTATATCCATTTTTTTATCTCCTTCTGCGGCACTGTAACATAAGTAACCGTTCACGGTTGTCGGTTTACAGTTCACACTTTCTTCAATGAACTATATAATGACTGAAGCATTTTAACCGTTAACTGTGAACTGTTACGATTTATTTATGGCTTTACCTTTTTATAGTTAAAATGTTATAATAAACATATGGCCGAAACATGCTCAAGGAAATTATATACACATGGCTAAAAAAACTGTTTACACATACAAGTTCGACTTTGAAGTAGGTTATTTAAAAAAAAGCCCATGTAAAGAGTGTGATAAAAGGAAAAATTTCCCTAAATGTATTGATGATTGCCCTGCCCTGGATAAAATACAAACAATTTTATCTGGAGTAAGATCTTGCACAAAAAGCATTTGATAATCATTATCAGCATCATGCCGTTAAGAAACATTTAAAGACATTATGAAATTTTCATCAAGTCAAACACCTCAAAATCTAAACAGTATTCCCGCATGGAAGAATCTGAAGCAACATGCTGAAAACTTTAGCCGGCCTGACAGGCATTTAAAATGTCTGATCAAAGAAAAAGACAGGCTCGAAAAATTCTCCTTAAAATGCAATGGTTTTTTTTACGATTTTTCGCGTCAGAGAGTAGATAAAAAGGCCATGTCTCTACTTTTTGAACTGGCAGAAGCAAGAAAACTAAAAGAGCAGTTTATTTCAATGATGAATGGTGAAAAGATAAATATTTCTGAAAACAGAGCCGCTCTTCACACTGCTTCAAGAAATTTCTCAGGCAATTCTATTTTTATGGATGAAAAGGATATAATGCCCGAGATAATCAAAACAAGAGAGAATATCAGGGAGTTTGCTTCAAAAGTTCATAATGGAAAAATAACCGGATCAACCGGAAAACTTTTTAAACATCTTGTTGTAATCGGAATCGGGGGGTCTTATCTGGGTACAAAGTTTGTTTCTTGTGCTTTGGAAGCCTTTGCAGATAAAGGTATTGAAATACATTTTCTATCAAATGTAGATATCCACAATTTTGGAAACATAGTATCCAGAATAGAGCCGGAATCTACCTTGTGGATAGTTGTTTCAAAAAGCTATACAACCGCCGAAACTATGGCCAATGCAAATCTCGCCATTTCATTTATGAAAGAAAAAGGTCTTGATCCTTCTAAGCACCTTGTAACTGTTACAAGCAAAGGAAGCCCTGGAGATGATCCAAAAAATCCTGTTTTGGATTCATTTCACATGTTTGATTTTATAGGAGGAAGATACAGTGTTACCTCTGCGGTTGGCGGTGTACCACTCAGTCTTTACTTAGGTTATGATAAGTTTGAGCGATTTTTAAAAGGCGCAGAAGAGATGGATATTCACGCAAAGGATTCTCCATGCGAAAAGAATATCCCTCTAATTGCTGCTCTTATTTCAATATGGAACAACAATTTTCTGGGATATCAAACTCAGGCAATAATTCCCTATGCATCTCCGCTGCAAAAGCTGGCGCCTCATATTCAACAGCTAAACATGGAAAGTAACGGCAAATCAGTAACACAGGAAGGACATCCACTGGGTGAACCAGCAGGTACTATTATTTTCGGAGAGCCCGGCACAAATGCACAGCATTCTTTTTTTCAACTGGCGCATCAGGGACGTCCCTTTCCCATTGAGTTTATAGGAGTAATCAGGCCTCAATACGAACAGTATGCTCAAAAATCAAAAGGTGTTACAAATCATCAGGAATTATGGGCAAATCTGATCTCACAGGCTACAGCACTTGCCTTGGGAAAAGAAGACAAGAATAAAGCAAAATACTTTCCGGGCAACAGGCCCTCTTCCACCATACTTATAAAAGATCTTTCACCTGAAAGTGTTGGCCGCCTTTTGTCGTTTTATGAGGCAAAAACTGTTTTTGAGGCTTTTATATGGGGCACAAATCCCTTTGACCAGTTTGGTGTGGAACTAGGCAAAGCAATAGCTTCCGGCATCAGAAACGAAATATCATTAAAAAATGAACAAAAAGATCACTCGTTTGAAAATATGGATGAAATTACAAAATTCTATCTTGATACAATGTTTTCAGGGAAGTTATGAGGAACAGACATGGCCGACACACTGTACAACGTCATCTACCGAGGAAAAGTCCTTCAAGATTTCGACTTCGAGACCGCTAAACGAAACCTCATCAAAATGTTTTCGCTTAGCGAAGAGAAGGCTGAGAAAATTCTGAAGAGTCGCCAGGAAGTGCTGAAAAAAAACGTGGACGAGTCCACAGCCAAAAAGTACGGTATAGCCCTGAAAAAGGCGGGGCTGGATGTAGCTATGGAAAAGATCCCAACAAAAGTCGTGTCCCGGGAGGCGACGCTTGTCCCTGCTTTAAAAAAGGTGGCGACCCCTAAAGAAGAACGGAAAGATGCCCCACCGCCACGCGAAAAGCTGGTAGAGAAAAAAGCCGGCGCTCCGGCGCCCGCGGCCGGCATTAAACTACCGTCCAGGATTCCATTTGAATTCCATGGCACCGGATCAGAGTACTTCAAAATCTGGCTTGTGAATATCATCGTATCTATCGTTACCCTGGGTATTTACTCTCCTTGGGCCAAGGTTCGGCGAAAACAGTACTTCTACGGCAACACCCACGTGCAAGGAGCCAGTTTCGAATATCTCGCTGATCCTGTAAAGATTCTCAAGGGCCGCGCCATAGTTGTCGTCCTTCTTATAGTTCAGTCCATTGTATCCAACCTGGTCCCAATTATCGGGGCCATTTTAGGCGTGGCAATCCTGGTTATCTTACCCTGGCTGGTGGTACGCTCCCTGGCTTTCAATGCCGGTAACAGCGCCATAAGAAACATCCGGTTCGGTTTTGACGGGACGGTAGGCGAAGCCGCTAAAGTGTTTGTCTTGTGGCCGATATTGGCTGCGCTCACCCTGGGGATTCTCTCTCCGTATGCCTATTTCCGCCAAAAAAAGTTTATTGTCGAAAACAGCAGCTACGGTACGACGGGATTTACATTTACCGCCACGGCAGGGGAATACTACGGGCTCGTTTTCAGCGCCCTCATCCCGATTGTCATGGGCATCGTCGTCATTGCAGCATCCGGCTTCTTTTTTCCGCCTGCCGCCGTCTTGGTAGGACTGGTCCTGTACCTGTATTTCTTCGCCTTTTTCTCGGTAAAAACTACTAACCTCCTCTACAACTCCAGCCGGCTCGCCCTTCACCGGATGGAATCGACCCTGAAGATCAAGGAATACCTTCTCCTCGTTGTAACCAATTCGGTTGCCACAGCATTAACGCTGGGTCTGTTTCATCCCTGGGCAAAGGTACGGACGCTGCGCTACAAACTGGAACATCTCACTATGGTCGCATCGGGCGATCTGGACAGCTTCATCGCAAAAGAGCAGAAACAGGTCAGCGCTGTGGGTGAAGAGATGGGTGACTTTCTCGATTTCGATTTCGGCCTATGATCTCTATAACGGGTAAGTGGTACGACAGCAGAACTTCAGCCCAGGTTGACGCCATATGCCGCATCTACGACAATGGCGCTGTTCGGGTCGAGCGGCTGGAGGATGGCGAATCCCTTGTGTTGCTGCCCCGGTACGACATCAAAGCTTCCCCCCGATTGGCCGACACTCCCCGCCGCCTCTACTTTCCCGCCGGAGAAAAATTCGAAACCAAAGACAACGACGTTGTGGACAAGGTGATGAACAGGTTTAATCGTCGTTCCTGGCTGAAAATTGTCTACCAGATGGAGAGCCGTAAACGCTACGTCGTGCTCGCTCTGGCAAGCCTGCTCCTTTTCATATGGGGAAGTATGAAATACGGGGTGCCGACGGCCGCCAAGCTGATCGCCTTTCGGCTTCCGCCCTCTATCCACGGCATAGCTGGCCGGCATTCGCTTGATATTTTGGACCGAGCTGTATTCCGTCCTTCAGAACTGGATGAGGCCACACGGATCCGCCTGATGGAACACTTCCGGCCGGTTATGGAGGATCACCCGGGTAACGAGCTGAAAATAGTGTTCCGAAAGGGCGGCCGCCTAGGCCCCAACGCCTTCGCCCTTCCTGGCGGGGCCATTATCTTCTCAGACGAAATGGTGCGATTAGCCGAACATGACGATGAACTGTTAGCCGTGCTGACCCATGAGATCGGTCATATCGTTCACCGTCACGCCATGCGCAGAGCAATCCAGGACTCGCTTTTGGGCTTTGCCCTACTGTCGATCACCGGCGACGTCTCCGGCTCATCAGAGCTGTTTCTGGGGCTACCGGTTTTACTGACAGAGCTGGCCTATTCCAGACAATTCGAGCGCGAGGCAGACCGTTATGCCTTAGACTGTCTCCGTTCCCACGGAACATCGCCTATCCATTTCGCCAGGCTCATGCGCCGTATTGATCAGAAAATAGCGCCCAAATCCAAAGGATCCGGCAGGAAATGGTTGAACTACCTGTCAACCCATCCCATGACCGAAGAGCGCCTCCGGAATTTCGAACAATAAAAGTAGATTCAGCTCTTAATATAACACACTTCTTGCATGACCATGTGTTGAAGTGAACCGCAATGTCCGCACTGCAGCTTATCCAAAGTCAACTGAAACCCAGTCGTAGATTTGAATTTAGCCCATTAGGCTTTTATCCCCAAAGAGAATCATGAAGACCGGACTTGCGCTCAATTACCCTGGATATCGAAGTTTTTAAGACTTCTTCTTTACCCAATATTGTTACACTCCGGCCGGCCCTTGTAATAGCTGTATAAATAAGTTCTCTTGAAAGTACGGAATAATCTTTATCCGGCAAAATAAGATAAAGGTTTTCAAACTCAGATCCCTGGCTCTTGTGAACAGTCATCGCATAAACCGTTTCATGCTGAGGCAATCTGTAAGGCAAAAAATGTCTCAATTTGCCGGAAGTTCCAGGAAAAAATACATGCATATCATTGCCGGCAGAGTCTGGAATTGGCATGGTTATGCCGATATCTCCGTTAAAAAGGCCGAGTTTATAGTCGTTGCTGGTTATGAGAACCGGTCTGCCTCTATACCATAAATTTTCAGTCTGTATCAGATTTTCATGGCTCAATATCTGTTCGATAATTGCATTTACTGCATAGACCCCGAATTGCCCTATTTTTACAGCGCACAGTATTTTAAATCGATTAAAAAGTTCAAGCGCAATGCCAGGATCATCAGTTTTGAGATACTCTGAATAAAACTCAATGACTTTATCCGTAAGAATTTGTTTGAAATTATCAGCCGCCAATATTTTTTCAAACATTATACTTCTGTCATTCTCATTTTTCAGCAGAAATAAAGATTTATTAATGTCTCCGAGCTTAACGGCATGACTTAATCCGCCGATTCCGCTGCCGGCAGCAAATCTATAATTTTTTTTCAAAAGAATAATGCAGTCATGTAAAACCTTTATGTCTTTATATTCTTTGATAGAATCGGTAAATTTTTCATCTGTTAATTCTTCAACTTTATTAATAAAATTTGCTGTAAATCCGCGAACATGGCTGCTGCCGCAAATGTCGCCAAGTACTGAACCTGGATCCACGGATGCCAGTTGATCGCTGTCTCCTATTAGTATGAACCTTGCATCAACAGGAACTGCCTGTATGAGTTTTGACATTAAAGGCAGGTCAACCATCGAGGCTTCATCTACTACAACAATATCGGCAGAAAGGGGATTTTCAGAATTATGACGAAAAAAAGGAGAACCAATAATAGTTTTCAGCATTCTGTGAATTGTAAAAGTTTCCTCTGGTATGGCTGCTTTGATAGAATCTTTGCAATCAAGCTTTTCTTTAATGTTTCTGATGGACTCACTTAACCTTGCCGCAGCTTTTCCTGTTGGAGCAGCAAGAAAAATTCTAAGGTTTTCTTCTTTACCTGCCTGCTCTAATAAAAGCGCCAGGATCTTTGCAACTGTTGTAGTTTTGCCTGTTCCCGGCCCGCCGGAAATAACGCAGAACTTCTTAAAGGCCGAAGTTATGGCGCCAACCTTTTGCCAGTTAATATCGCTATCTATTGTTTCAGGGAAAAGCCTCTTTATGCTGTCTTTTATAAGCGATAAATTTAAGCCGCAAATATCTTCTCTGGTACGTTCCTTTATAGAATCAGAAAGTTTTTTTTCATACTCCCAGTAGCGATAAAGATAAAGCCTGTTTTCCTCATCAAGTATAAGAGGGTAAAGATCTCCAGGTCTTCCGACAATCCCGGTTGACATCAAATTGTCCTTCCATGCAGAAAGTCCCGGACATATAACAGCATCCCTTTCCTCATCTTTTTCAAGCAGAGCTTTCCCTGCAAATGATGCAAGGTCAAGGCACACATCCCCCTTGCCTGTAACATTGCTTACAAGAGCCGCCCCAAGCAATACTTCCTGATATTTGCCGTCCGCAAGGTTCGCCATAAACCCCGCGAAATGAATGTCTATATCGGTTAGTATGCCGGCTTGATGTAATCTCAATAAATCTTTTTTATTCATAATAAAACTGAAAAAGTGCCTAAAATTTTATAAAACAAACCGGCCGAGCCTAAGCTTCAGACCGCCTTAAGTTGGTAGTTTCATTGACTTAAAAACCTGCTCGTTTTTCCGAAGCTGGTTACAACAACCTCTTTTTTTGCTCTGGTTGCGGACACATATAATAATGCCCGCTCATGAACTTCAGATTCACTATCTGCCAGCAAGCGGTCGATAATGCCATGAAAAAAAGGTGTTGATACTGGGAAAGTTGTCCGCAGAAAATCTTCGACGCCTTGTCTAAGCTGTTGGGAGAGTATGGATGGTATCATTTATTCCTGCCGTTAAAAGATTAAACTACGAATTAGGCGAATCACACGAAAAAAAACAATAAGATGTGCCGTTAAATTGCGCCGGATTGTGTCTAACTTGCGCCGAAATTATATTTAGCGCAATTATTAAAAATGATCAAATAACTGTATATACAAGTGGTTAAAAGATTGACTTGGGCCAAACTTGCGCCAAACTTGCGCCTGTAACTTTATTCTGACGCAATTGAAATCGAAATCGATTTTCCAATCCGTTTCATGTTGGGCATTATTCGTCATTTTGTCCTTTTGCCGTGCCATGGGGATACCATCTGGCCGCACTGGTTTTGCCGACCACGGTGATCATCATCTGCCTTTTCATTTCGGCAAGCAGTGTTTTGCACCTGGTCTCTGGACAGGGAAGGTAAAACCTCTCTTAGATCGCTAAAACGGCTACCTGCTTTTTGATTATCGGTAATGTGTTTTAACAACAATTGCTTATTGGTTTCACGGTCAAGTCCGCGTTTACGGGTGTAGACGCCTTTCCGGTTGACAAACTCGTAATATTTTCTGGAGAGCATGTATTTCCGCCCGATGCGTTCAACGACTCCGGATTTGAGCAGAGCCGGCATGCGATCACGCGCCCATTGGGGGAGCTTTTCTTCTCTGTTGATTAAATCAAGGGTGATAAAATCGGTGGCTTCGAAAGACACTTGACGCTCACGGCCGATCTTCTCCAGAAATGTTAAAAAGCGAGGATCCTGCACTTTCCCGTATAGCGTGAGGAATACTTCATAGTCATCGGTTCCACTGTAATTAGGCGGCTGTTTACTCTCGCGGGCGCATAGTTGGAACATTCGGTTAGCCCCCTGACCGGAACGCTCAACCATTCCGCATTTGGCAAACACCTCTGCGATGCGCCGGTTGCGAGGATGTTGCTTCCAGAGAATGTTTTCCGGAGTTATACCGGGCGGGAAACCACCCGGGCTGACAAGTTCGATTTTGGTGGGATACTGTTTAATGAATACAGAACCCGCGTGTCTATAATCCCTGTGGCTGACGGCGTTTAGAATAGCTTCACGAATCACCAGCTCGTTAAAAGTTGGAATCGTCAGCATAAAAAGGCCGTCCTGGTATTGATATTCATCGTTCCGAAGATTGATGGTATTCCAGAGATCGTCATAGTACAGGAAAAAACCTTTCCGATATTCCTTACGCTGCTGAAACGGCAGTGATGTTTCTTTTGATCGGTATTCAAAAATAACTTTGGCCTGTGCAAGATGAATACCCAAGGCTTTACGGGTACCCAAAAGGATTAATGCGGCATAGGTAACTCCGCCATCAACCAGAAGCTCGGCGTCTTTAAGCAATTGCTCTGAAGGAATGCTAAGCAGTTCATCGTTGCTCGATCGACGATGCCATCTTTTTCTGAATGTTTCGATAGCGTGGTAGTCGAGGTCGCCAATGGTCGCCTTTTTACAAATCTGAGCCGAAAAATCCGGTTCCGCCTCTGCAAATATCTGCTGCAGTTTTTCCGGTGTCATGGGGACAAGGGCGTCATGGCTGCGCATCCAGTAGGCCCCCCTATATTCAACGGGTCTTCCGATGGGCATGGAGGGAACATGCACAACGACAATCCGGCCGTCCAGATGAACCATCTCCTCCATATCAATCCGCAGGTGGAGCCTGTCCAAAAGCTGAGCCTGGGTCTTGCCGACATCAGGAAAAGCTTCAGTCCCTGCAACCTGACGAGGCGGTTTGTCCGTCACCCCCAAAATGAGCTTTCCCCCTCCCTCGTTGGCCAGTGCGACACAATAACGGGTGAGCTTCTCGAAATCGAACTGCCTACCAGCCAGTTTGAATTCAAGATGTTCGCTTTCCGCCAGCCGGATCCATTTTTTTAGTTGGTGCAAAGTCGTTTTCATATGTTCGAAAACCTTTTTAAACCACGAAATACACGAATGACACGAAATTTATCTGTTCAATCTTATTGAAGATTCATCATTTCACTGAGATTCTTCAAACAGAGCCGGAGAACTCTGACTTGGCCCAAAGGATCAGGTTTTTCAAGGCGAAATAAATATTTGTATTGTTAAGTTTTTTGTACGGTGCGATGCTTCTGATCGTCGTATAAAATTGATTTATTTTATATGAGCGGAGAATACAGGGTCTTGTTCGATTCTATCCAAGAGTTTGTCGATATTTACATCTTCGTTTATTGCTTTGGATTTTTCTATAACTTTTCTGATAGCGTCCAATACTGACTTCTTTTTCTCTTTTTTAGTTGGCAGGATTATTGAATCAGCGAACGCTTTTATCTCTTCTTGCCTCAAGTCATCTATACTCACGCCTTTTTCTTTTATTTCCTTCTTCATTGCTTTAAGCAGATCAGGTTCAGCCCAAAGTAGTTTTCTCTCTAAAACTTCATTTATTATAGACTTGAATTCTAATGGAGATTTCCATTCCGGAGTCCAATCCATAGTTCCAACCCGAGAATATAAATTACCGACTAACCACCCAAGCTTGGCCTTGAATTCTTCTGCCAGTTCAAGAAATTTAGCATTAAGACATTTTTTGTAATGCTCGATAGATCTCAGAGCTATGGACAATCTTAGAAATGCGCAATGTGGTTCAGGCAGTCCCTGCTCTTCGACATTATGGAGATAAAAATATTCTGGATGATTATTATTAAAAACTTTTTCAATGAATTGAAATAGCGCCGGACGCTTTGCCGTGCTGCAAATGACTCCGATCTGTTCAATCTTGTCTTTTTGGTATTTGGCAACTTCTTTTTCAAGGACTTTATCAAATGGGCGTATAGCAGCCAAGGTAATGTATTCTGCTTTACATGATTTTCCATTTCTACGGAGCAGATCACAGGACTGTGTCAACACCATGAAATGCTTGTAATCATCCTTTTTGTAATGTGGATGAATTTGTTTAAGAACTTCTTCTAATTCTTCAGTCTTGTTTAAAATGTCGCCCTGCCGAAGATGATCTCGTTTAAACGAAGGTAGGTAAGTGAAGTGATATTGCATGATAGGAGACATAATGAATCATTCACTCTGTGTTGACACCGCAACAATCCTCTTGCCGCTTAATTTCCGGTTCAACCGGTAATTATCCTCTTCTTTTGATATTTTTGATAGATTAAGAGCGAAATGAGCTGAAGACTTGCTTTTTACAGATCCTAGCGAAACTTTCCAAGTTATTACGGAATCAGGATTACCATGGGACCCAACTTTCTCACGAGGTTCAAATGTTTTTACCTCTTTTTCTTTACGATACTTTACACCAGAACTCAGGCGGTAGTTTGATGCAGATGATACATGGGCTTCACGATTCATGATTAATCCTCCTCATTTTCTAGTTCCAAATCATACACACCATTCAGAATCTCAAAAGATATATCCCTGTTTGTGATCAAAAGGTCATCATTGATAAGCTCTGCTGCATTTTTTGTATCCGCAACATCATAATGAAAGTTAAAATCAAAATAAATATTTTCGTCTTGAAAATTAATAGTAAAATTCAGCAGTTTGTCATCAATTTCAAACTGCCGTTTTATTTCGGTTGCTTTAATATTTTTAACTCTATCTGCAAATTGATCGGAGTCTGACAGCCTAAAAATTTCTAATGCCTGAAAATTCGAAGTTGTTTCCTCGAAACCATAATTTACGCCAATTGCGCTTAGCGGTGTGTATGCAAGGGTTGTTACTAATTTTCGTGTCATAACAGCAATGCGCCGCAACATATCATCATCATATGGTTCTTGAGCAAAAAATTGGACCCGATGAACTGCTGGGGCAAAAACAATATTATCAGGAGACCTGTATCTTGGCGCCAAGTCAGGTCTATTTATTGGAAATTCCACACCAATGTTCTCATCCTCAAAGAGATTATCGCTAACCCATTTTGGAGTCAAAATGTGCCTATTCCATTTTCCTGCTAACACTAATGACCAAGACCCAGGAATAATTTTCATGAAGCTACCTCTAAGCAATAATATCGGTATGATTTATATCTTATATGCTCTATGATTTATTATAA
>Ga0255379_10004_pt1 | contig 21783 bp, 25 predicted proteins | sample ANMaggSeSYBR01I3_FD_182105 | JGI IMG/M metagenome (GOLD analysis project Ga0255379, IMG submission 182105) | Sediment cell enrichment communities from methane seep in Santa Monica Basin, California, United Staets - ANME aggregate JGI... | ecosystem: Environmental > Aquatic > Marine > Cold seeps >... | reverse complement strand
CGAATGTTGCCTGGCTGGGTGCTGCTTACTATGTAGTAGCCAATGATACCAGTGAATGGTGGATATGTGAAAAACTTCAGGATGATGATGAAGATGATGACTATCTCTTGAGGGTTGGCGAATCATTATCCTTAGCTGAAGGTATGAGCATATCAGTAATGGAAATTGATGTAGATGGTAATAAAGCGTGGATGACACTATCCAAAGATGGTGAAGAAATAGGCAACGAGGTTGTAACAACTGATTCAGATGATGAGGATCCATTTTTCGTATTCGAAGCCGATCTGGATGACGATGGTGACGAAGACGATGAAGTAATGAACTTCACAGTTGAGACTGTCTTTGCAGGAATGAATACAAATATGGTAAAGATCAACAATATAGACTTGATTTCCATGGATGTACTGCTAATTGAAGATGGTGATACTGACCTGTTCTCCGACTTTGAAATCGATCTGGGTACTGATCCAACTCTTACTATAGAGCTGGAAGACTCAGATGATGAAATTAGTCTCACATCCGATGGTGTAAAAGATATATTCGGAGACCGTATTTCAATCAGGATCAATGAAGACGATAATTATGCAGCAGTAGTTACAACTATCACCGAACCAGGAACATATGAACTGATGGGAGCTGTAGGTAGTGTACCAGGGCCGATAAACCTGACATCTGCTGATAATCCTAGCTTATTGTACTATGATATCGATGAACAAGCCGGTGCTGAAACTTTAGATATGTACATTGATACCAATCTGGACATTGATGCTGCCAATTTCAAATATACAACTACAATCTATCAAACAGATGAAGGTGACGCGAATGTTGCCTGGCTGGGTGCTGCTTACTATGTAGTAGCCAATGATACCAGTGAATGGTGGATATGTGAAAAACTTCAGGATGATGATGAAGATGATGACTATCTCTTGAGGGTTGGCGAATCATTATCCTTAGCTGAAGGTATGAGCATATCAGTAATGGAAATTGATGTAGATGGTAATAAAGCGTGGATGACACTATCCAAAGATGGTGAAGAAATAGGCAACGAGGTTGTAACAACTGATTCAGATGATGAGGATCCATTTTTCGTATTCGAAGCCGATCTGGATGACGATGGTGACGAAGACGATGAAGTAATGAACTTCACAGTTGAGACTGTCTTTGCAGGAATGAATACAAATATGGTAAAGATCAACAATATAGACTTGATTTCCATGGATGTACTGCTAATTGAAGATGGTGATACTGACTTATTCTCCGACTTTGAAATCGATCTGGGTACTGATCCAACTCTTACTATAGAGCTGGAAGATTCAGATGATGAAATTAGTCTTACATCCGATGGTGTAAAAGATATATTCGGAGACAGTATCTCAGTCAGGATCAATGACGACGATGATTTCGCTGCAGTTGTGAAAACAGTAATCATCGGCGGCCCAGGACCAACCGAAGCCCCAACAGCAGTTGTAACCGAAGTGGCTACAGATGAACCAACTAACGAAACCGGAGTTGAACCTGGAGCACCGACCGAAGGACCTACTGCTGATACTGGTGAGACCGAAGTCCCCACAGAAGTGCCTACAGAAGATGAGGTGCCTGGATTTGAGGCTGTGTTCGCTATAGCAGGTCTGCTTGCAGTGGCTTATCTGGTACTGAGACAGCGCGAATAAATCAACAATATAGATGAAGGGATATTTTTTTAATCCCTTCAATTTCTTTTTTTTTACTAAATTTAATCGTCAACATTAATCAATTATAACAAGTGGAATCTTTATGTATAATCCAAAAAAAACAGTAGCTTCTATTCTATTAATTTCAATTATATTATTATCTGGCTGTATTGAAGGTACAGATACTGAGATCATTGACAATTCAGATAATACCTCATCAGGTATAGACCAGGACAATTTTAGCCTTGATTCAATGGTCATGGTTGAGAATTTACCTTCTGGATATGAATATTTAGGATCACCTCCAATCAATGATTATAATGAATTTTCTGAAAAGATCATCGAATTAAAAGAAGGTGCTTATCGGGATGAGGATAATTTAGATGTGTTTTTAGATATTATTGAACTGGATTCAGACTCATCAGCAACTGAATTTATTTTAAACTACAAAGCGAATTATAAACCACTCGCTATCGGAGATAGATTCACTCCCCTGTTCTTTAATGGACATGATGCCACAAGAATAACAGAATACAGGAATCAATTACCCAAATACCAGATCATCTGGAATAATGGTAACATCGTTTTCATTGTCAGAAGTAATTCCAATCTTGAAAGTTCTGCCATGAACCTTGCTATAGCCACAGGTTACTAATTTATTGGCTATATTCTGTAACTCTTCAATATAAGTATAAAAAAAGATATGTAGTATAAGTATCCACATTATTATAAAAAATAAGGTGTCTACTATGAGTATGAAATGTACAATATTATTAAAATATATATTAATCGTTCTACTATATATTTCAAGTTCCTGTCTTTTGGTCCAGGCATGGGAAAACGATGGTTTGATATACTGGACTGATGAAAAGTCAGATAAATTATATTGGGGAGAGACTTTTGACAATGATATCTATACAGTTGAAGCATATGATTTTCCAAGAACTGATATCAAAGGCCAGATAGGGACACCATATGTTGGAGTAAATCTTTATAAAGATGGGGAGTTGGTTTATAGCGATAGTATGCTTACGTTTGATTTTTTTAAGTATGATGGTGAAGTATTAGTTAAAGTAGTAGACTTGATGCCAAACAGTGATATTCACTGGCAGGACGATACCTATGAACCCTGGGCAAAAATAGAAATAGCACTTCGTGGTCTTCCTGATCTGGATATTGATGTTGAAACCAAAAAGGGTGATGACAAGGATACTTTCAAGTTAACTAATTCCAAAATACCTGTTACTATCAACATTAAAAATGAAGGCGATGCACCGCTTGAGGATGTTGATATTTACATTGATACGGATGGACTTGAGTTTTATTCATTTACCACAAGTACAAAGACTCACTATACTGAGGATATAATCGAAGATGGAGCATCGATCACACAAATTTCATTTGAGTTGGAGATACCTTCACACATGAAAGATACTGAATATAACATCAGCGTAAATGTGACTGGTATTGACCAAAAGGATGAGATGCATAATTTCACAGATGGTAAGGAAATAACAGTCCTGAATATGATCAATATCACAAAGACTACTAAATCCGAAATTTTCATGACCGATACAGCCTTTGTGCAATTGATTATAAAAAATGACGGCGCTTACGCAGTAAATAATATCGAATTGGGGGATTCTATTCCCAATTATTTTGAACTGGTCGGAAGTTCCCCACTACAGTGGAATTTTAATATGGCTCCCGGACAGAATCGGGATTTCAAATATACTATCAAACCGATCAAACCTGATACGGACGGTTATGATCTTCCTGCTGCAGACGCGACATGGGAAGTGGGCGGCATAGAGTATGACCAGACATGTACCAAGCCTGAAATCATTGTACACGGCTCAAAGATCCTGCTTGAGAAGACCGTCAGTCCCACACAGGTTGAACGTAACGAAAATGTAACAGTAACTATCACAGCCACAAATGTGGGTGACGTTAAAGCCAGTGTAGAGATTTTTGACAACGACCCATTACCGGATAATGTCACTCTTGTCAGTGGAGAAACCTATACCACATCACCAAAGATAATCGGTGAGGAGAACAGCATCAGCCTGACCTATATTATAAGTGCAAGTGAAAACGGTACATATGAATTACCTCAGGCAACGGCAAAATTCCATGACCTCCAGGGCTATCAAAGTGAGGAGATATCCGCTTCACCTGAATTCATAGCAGGTACTCCTCCACCTATTCCTGGCGAGACTCCACGGCCTGGCTATACCCCTACGCCCACACCTACACCTACACCGGTTACGTCACCTACCAGGGAAGAGCCTGGATTTGGGATACTGGCAGGTCTGGTCGGTTTGTCGATAGCTGTACTGCTGGCACTGCGCAGGTAAGTAAATAGAAAACCTGGAGTTAGGTTTATGGTGGAAAAAACCAGGATACTTGACATTATCAGATCCCGCAGGAGTATCAGGGAATTTCTTTGTGACCTGGTTGAGGACAGCATGATCGAAGACATACTGGAAGCGGGGCACTGGGCTCCTTCTGGCCTCAACAACCAACCATGGCGTTTTGTGGTAGTAAGGAACAGGGAGATTGCAGGGTCACTTGCAGGATGTACCAGATACAGCACAATTGTACACAGTGCGCCTTTGCTTATTGCTGTATTCCTTGACAGGGATGTGATGTATGATCATACAAAGGATATCCAGGCATGTGGTGCAGCCATACAGAACATGCTGCTGGCGGCACATGGTATGGGATTGGGGGCTGTGTGGCTGGGAGAGATACTTAACCAGAAGGACGAAGTTGGGGATATTCTAAATGCACCTGGATCCCTGGAACTTATGGCAGTGGTTGCCATTGGCTATCCTGCAGCAGGTAGCAGCAGGTCAGGTGAACGTCGGGAGATATCAGAGATCACGTCTAAGGAAAGATTTGGTAATCCCTGGAAGTAGGATATCCATAAAATCCTATATTTATTTTTTTCTTAAGATCATTATAGCGGCCAGGATTATACTGGTTGCAAAACCGACAAGCCCGATGGTTTCCAGATCAGGTTCTTTCTGGCCCAGCACCAGCAAGGTTATAGATGCAACCAGGAGAACAGTGATAGACAGGTTCTGAAAAATAGAGATTATGAACCTTCGGTTCTCAATGGCATTTTCCTGTTTTACTACATTCGCCTCCTTAAACATTTTCACACTTTCAAATATGTCATTTATACCAGTTGGGACATTTTTCATAAGGTCATAGAAGTTGTCCCATTCCATCTGGAAATCTTCTACCAACCTGGCAGGTGAATATTTTGAACGTGCGATCTCTTTGGAAAGAGTCTTGACATCACTCATAATATTATATTCCGGGTCAAGATCAAGACAGGTACTTTCTATAAGTACAAGGGCCCTTTCCAGGAGTGAGAAGGTTCTGGGTAGGGACAGGTCATATTTTAGTGCAAGTTTGACAAAATCATCACTATGGCGTTCGCCCTTCCCATAGTGCTGCCTGGTAATAAGCTCGTCAACATCCCACTTGAAGGCATGGATATCGATATCATCCGGGCTTTTACGAGCCAGTTTCAGGAATGCCCTGGCCGCCAGATCCACGTCTTTTATATAGACACCATAGAAGATCGAGTACATTCCCTTTTTGATCTCAGAGTCCAGTTTACCCACTGCGCCGAAATCCAGGTATGCGATGCCGCCATCCTTCATGACAAATATGTTGCCGGGATGAGGATCGGCATGGAAGTATCCATCAATGTAAACCATCCTTAGAAAGCTGGACGAGATGAGTTTTGCGATCCTCTTTCTTTTATCCAAACTAAACGTCCTGAAATCCCTTAGTGGCACTCCATAGATATGTTCCATTACCAGTATGTTATCACTTGTAAGTTCCCAGTATACTTTTGGGATGCGAACCTGTTTGAGATTCTTGAAATTCTCCCTAAAACGTTCCATGTTGAGGGCTTCATTGCGGTAATCAAGTTCACGGTTAAGCATTATCTTAAATTCCTCAAGGAAACCGTCGATATCGATCTGGGTTTTGATCCTCAGGAGTTTTACAAAGATGAACTTAAGGTCATAGAGTATATCCAGGTCAAGATTAATCACGTCCATCATACCAGGCCTGGCGATCTTGACCACCACATTCTCCCCATTCAATACAGCTTCATATACCTGGGCAATAGAGGCACTGGCTATTGGCTCTGTGTTAAATTTATCAAAAATATCTATGGAATATCTCCCGGTTTCTTTCGATCCTGGACAGAAACCCAAACTTAATGCTGGCTGCATTCTTTCAAAATCATAGGGCTTTACCATTTCCTGGAGCTTCTCAAGTTCTTTGCCATATTCAATTGGTATAATATCAGGTCGTTTGCTCATGGCCTGGCCGAGCTTGATGAATGTGGGCCCCAGTTCTTCAAATGCAATACGCAATTTGACGGAATTTGACTTGCGTTCAAAGTCGATAGGACAGGTACAAAGATCCACAGATTCTTTTTTCTGCTTATATTCTTTTAATAAAATGCTGTAAAGTTTATATTTATGAAAAACATGCAGGATTTTAATATACCGTTTGATCTTGTTAAACATCTCACTAAATATTTGTGTGTATATACTTATAAGATAACATTCTAAAATAAAAGACTTATTTTGAAATATTAGGGATAAAACCAATAACTACAGGTTTTTGGATTAAAGAAAGGTGGAATACAACTGGCAGAACGTGAACGGATTCCCGGCGTTAATGGAAAGGAGGTAATTTTATCTTTTCATTGCTTCAGCTATTCTTTCGGGTAGGGTATTAAGATTATCATTAATCGAATTACCCATCAGATCGAATTTATCCCCAAGCGTAACAATTGAATTATTCATTGTATCGAGTTTGTCAAGCTTGTTTAATTTATCCAACTTGCCATTCATTTCACCCAATATCCCAATACATTTATCAAATCTTTCAGCCATTTCCCGCATTTCGCCAGCAATGACCCTACCAAAAGGATACGGTAATACAATATTTTTATCGATTTCAATAATTCTTATTTTAGTTTCATTGGTGTTTGTTGCTTCCAAATCCTGAATAAAAGCAGATATAGCAGATTCTACCCCACCAGCCATTAACATTACAGTGTTTTTATTTACATTATAAATAAATCCACTTAAGTCTTTATTAATTGCATAACCCTCTACTATATTTCGGTATCCTACCAGATTGACATTACCTTCAATAAAGGACTGGATGTTTTTCATAATATCCTAATTTAATTTTAGCCTATAATAGTTTTTCCCACACCCGAACCCTCGCTTCAAAATCATTGATTCAACTAAATAAGTACTATTCATAACCTTGTAGTGGTGGTGATGATTCCCGCACACCCTGTCGCCTTCACATCCACATTAAACCCACAAATATTGCATTATTTTTAATATTTTAGAAATGATATTTTTTGGTGTGCTGTGAGATGGGATGATTAGGTTAGCGCGTACGTCATGCAAAGCCTGAATAATATAGTCTTTCCAGATACCAGCAATAACTAAAATGATGAAATATATTCCACCATCGAGTCGAATATCTTTTTGCCATCCTTGGAACCGAGAATATTTTCAGATGCCCGCTCCGGATGAGGCATCATCCCAAGTATGTTACCATGCTCATTAAGGATTCCCGCAATGTTCTCACTGGACCCGTTGGGGTTTGCCTCACTGGTAGCATTACCCTGCTCATCCACATACCTGAATGCGACCCTGTCCTGTGAGTTAAGTTCGGATAAGGTGTGCTCTTGTGCAAAATAATTGCCTTCCATGTGTGCAATGGGTATCCTGATGACCTGGCCTTTTTTGAAAGAATTTGTGAACGGGGATGTATTATTATCCACCCTCAGGTTGACCCGATCACATCTGAACTTCGGGTAGCAGTTGGTCATAAGTGCACCAGGTAATAGTCCGGATTCCACCAGTATCTGGAACCCGTTACATATACCCACTACAGGCAGTCCCTTATCCGCCATCTTCCTGACCGAATTCATAATGGGTGCCCTGGCAGCTATAGCGCCTGCCCGCAGGTAATCTCCGTACGAGAATCCCCCGGGTACTACTACGCCATCATATCCTTTTAGTTCATCCTTGTACCAAACAAGTTCGGCATCCACGCCCACAACCTCAGTGAGCACATACTGCACATCATAGTCGCAATTGCTGCCGCCGAACTGGAGTACAGCGATCTTCATCCTGATTCCTCTATTTCTATATCAAAATTATGTATCACAGGATTTGCCAGCAGCCGCTTGCACATCTCATCCACCCTGGATTTGGCCTCATCCCTGGATTTTGCCTCAAGTTCGAGAACAAAACATTTTTGCATTTCCAGTGAATCAGTTGGAAATCCCAGGTGTTCAAGTGCCTTCTGGATAGTAGTAGCTTCGGGATCAAGCATCCCGCTTTTTAGCCCGATGGTAACTTCGGCATGGTATTTCATTTTGTAGACCTCAAAATCTGATCACCTGTGATAGGAGCAGAATGATAATTACTTTTTCGGTATTTCTTTACATACTTTTTGGTGCATGTAAGCCCAGAGTGTCAAGCACAATTGATAACACATTCCTTGCACAGTCCACCAGCACCAGCCTCGAGTCCCGCAGGGAGACTTCGGCATTTAGCACAGGTACGTACCTGTAGAACTGGTTGAAAGAATCGGCCACTTCCCTGGCATATGTGGCAAGATGATGGGGTTTTAGATCCACAGCTGCCGTATCGATAACAGCAGTAAGTCGGGCCAGATGTTTTATTAGTTCGATTTCCTGGTCTTCCACCAGTACGGATATGTCATGTTTAAGGTCTGCCAGCTTTACACCCGATCCTTTAGCATTGGCTAGTATGCTGCATGCCCGGGCATGGCTGTACTGGATGAACGGGGCACCTTGTTTCTCAAAATCCAGTGCCTCACGCCAGTCAAACACCGTGGATTTTTCTGGTGACACCTTAACAACATCATACCTGACTGCTCCTATACCCACGAAGTTCGCTACTTCCTGCTTAAAATCATCAGATGTGTCAGGCCTGCGTTTCTCCACTTCCACCATTGCCTGGGTATTAATCTGGTCAAGCAGTTCATCGGTACTGATGAACTTACCCCGCCTAGTGCTCATACTGCCTTCGGGCAGGGATACGAACTCGAAGATCACGATCTCAGGTTCGTTCTCATCAAGTGCATTCAACACTGCCTTCAACTGACCGGATATCAGTTTATGATCCGCTCCCAGCACATCGATCATCCTGTCGCAGTGCCCGGCTTTCCACAGGTGGTATGCCAGGTCCCTGGTTGTGTACAGGGATGTGCCGTTACTGCGCTGTATCACCAGTTTTTTCTCAAAACCATAATCAGACAGATCGACCATCAGGGCACCATCATCAATGACAGTCCTGCCCGTGTCCTTTATTCGGCTCACTGTGGTGCTGACACTGCTGTTGCGGACATAGGTAGATTCCCAGGCAAATGAATCATGGTGGATGTTCATGCGCCCCAGGGTCTGTTTGATACCTTCCATGGCCAGGTCAACGGCATGTTTGAAGCGCTCTGCCACGTCCGGGTCACCGTGTTCGATGCGCTGGATCAGTTCATCGATCTCGGCCTTTTTATCAGGTTCGTCGTTCAACACCCTGTTTGCCTGGATATAGATGTCTGCGATGGCATGGTCTGATTTCTTTTCAGTATCAAAATCAAAATGATCCAGCGCCCATGAGACAATGGCTATCTGCCTGCCCATGTCATTGATGTAGTACTGGGTCTCCACCCCATACCCTGCTTTTTCCAGGATGCGTCCAAGTGTATCCCCGATAATGGAATTGCGGATATGTCCCACGTGCAGGGGGCCGTTGGGGTTGGCAGAGGTGTGCTCCAGAATGACTTTTCCGCGCCCGGTCTGGCTCCCGTAATCGTGTCCCTGTGCTCGTATGGCAGACACGGTCCGGTCCAGGAAGGTCTGGTTGAAATAAAAATTGAGATACGGCCCCTTTGTTTCAACTCTGTCGATAAGTCCGTTTTCAGGTACATTGATGGATGCAGCCAGCATTGAGGCTATATCAGCCGGGCTTTTCCTGCATACCGGAGCCAGCCTGAACGCTACCGATGAGGCAATATCTGCATGGATCGACTCCTCAAGGCTCAGGTATGTTACTTCCAGACCGTTTGCTTCAAGGGCAGAGGTAAGGACTTGGGTAACCTGTGATTTAAATTGTAAGAACATGGTTCATCAGCGTCCTGGTATTTAAGGGGGTGTAGATAGATGGCTATCTACATAATTGTATCTTTGTGATGACTTATTCCTTGGTTCTATGTGTCAGAAAAGCAAGGATAAGCACCATAAAGGCAGTCAATATTCCAGGGCCTGGCAGTTCACCCAGACCTTTAAAGAAATCATTACTTTCAGTATCCGGCAAATCCTTTGGTATATCCTGGGTATCTATTATCTCACCGGAATTATCACCTATCACTGTTATCCGGATGGTGACAGTGGGTTTTTCAAGCAGATGGAAATTGTAAACCCCGGGCTCATTGATCTGCAGGCAGGTGCGCTGCCTGAAGGACATGTATGATTCATTTGTAGCTTCACCGCTGGTCTCATTCACGAAAATGTTATTGTCACATATCAATGTGAACCAGCGTCGGTTCTTGTCATTATTGAAAAAGGAGATGTTCTGGCCCTGGTGGAAGGTGGTTCCTTCAGGATACACAGAGAACCCATCTGTGGGTTCCTCTGCTACAGGTACATTTATCGTGATGACAGGGTCAATGGCCCAGACAGGCTGGATGATTGCAAGGAGTATCAATACAGTAATGGTTTTTTTCAGCACACACATCACCACTGAGTAATTTCATACATCATAATTTGTGATTATTCAGCCCTTCCCTCATTTAATAATATTTTTAGTTTCAGGCTTTCAATAATTCAGTCTATTCTTTTTTCCTTACTATCAGGATAGCGAGAATAAGCATCATTAATGTAGCAGGTGTGCAAAAACCAGGTATATCTTTCATGGCTGCCCACGGATTATTTTCCTCTACAACTTCCTGTTCATGGGGAGGGGACTGGGTTGCTTGAGACTCGTTTTCGGAATCGAAATCTACAACTGTTAACTGAAATGTGACTGTCGGTTTTTCTTCCAGATGGAAATTATAAGTTCCAAGGTCATCAAATTGTACGGATAAACTTCTTCTGAATGTCAGGATGTTTGGAGGAAACAGGTTTTCTTCACTGACCAGGGTAAATGGTCTTCTGTGCAGATCCTCGTTCTTAAATGTAACAGTCTGCCCTTGCTCAACTGTATTTTCAAGTGGATACATCAGGACAAAACCCTCGGTTTGGTTCTCCAGGGTTCCAGGTCTGATATAGATAAGTAAATCCGAGGCTGTAACAGGCTGCATAATTACTATCAAAGCCAGGATTAAAATTATTATTTTTAACATAGTAATCCTCAACATATATGTAAATATATTTAGACATGTTATAGTATAAATATTGCTCTCTCATCATTACAACTGATAAGTGTATCCCGGTCGTTTTTAGAAAAATATATACGTAATTATTTCAATAATCATTGAAATAATAAAAAACCCGATATTTGGTGCAAATAAATGTCAGACGAGAAGAAATTAGGATTCTTTGAGAAATATCTCACAATGTGGATCATTGTCTGTATCATTTCAGGTCTTTTGTTAGGCAAGACATTTCCAGCAGTGGCAACTTCTATCGATTCAATGCAATTATACAGTGTATCCCTGCCCATTGCAGTTCTGCTGTTCTTTATGATTTTTCCCATCATGGTGCAAATCGATTTTAAACAAGTCATTAAAGCTGGTAAAACACCCAAACCTGTTTTATTAACTTTATTTGTGAACTGGGGGATAAAGCCCTTTACAATGCTTTTTTTTGCCTGGGTTTTTATGAAAGTGATATTCACTCCATTCTTACCAGATACCGTTACACCTACGTTGATGGGAGATATGGACCTCCCGTCGCAATACTTTGCCGGAATGGTATTATTGGGCATTGCTCCTTGTACGGCTATGGTGCTCGTGTGGGGTTATCTGGCAAAAGGTAACCAGGGTCATACACTGGTCATGGTTGCCATCAACAGTCTGGTCATGTTAATATTATATGCACCCATGGCACGATGGTTATTGGGGATCGGTGAAATCGTAGTGCCCTGGCAGACCATAGCCCTCTCAGTGGGATTATATGTGGGTGTGCCGTTGGTGGCAGGCTACTTTTCCAGAAAAGAGCTGCTTATGAGAAAAGGTGCCGATTGGTTTGAGAATACATTTTCCCCGGTGATGCACAATATTGCGATTTTAGCATTGCTGATAACCCTGATCACTCTGTTTAGTCTTCAGGGTGACGTGATCATTAAGGAACCTTTAGTCATATTGATGATAGCTGTACCGCTGTTGATCCAGGTGTTTTTCATCTTTATCCTTGGTTACGGCATATCCAGATTAATTGGTCTGTCATATGAAGATGCAGCGCCTACAGCACTGATAGGTGCGAGTAATCATTTTGAAGTGGCAATTGCTGTATCCATTATGCTTTTTGGTCTTAACTCGGGTGCTGCATTGGCAACAGTAGTTGGAGTCCTGATCGAAGTGCCGGTAATGTTGGCACTTGTAAAGATATGTCTTAAGTCCAAAAATTTATTTAATTGACATATATGGAGAAATCATGGTTAAATTGATAATCGATGAAGCGAAATGTAACGGCTGCGGCGATTGTGTAAAAGTGTGCAAGAGCCGGAGCCTGGAAATACTTGATGGTGTATGTGTTGCGACCAAGCCGGATGAATGTAAACTCTGTATGCTGTGTAAGGTAACCTGCCCAAGCAGGGCCATTGAGATCGAGGTATGAACTTATGGATAAAAAGGAAGGATGCAGTTGTTTTAATGCTGCCCTTGTGGATTATGCCCTTAAGAAAAAGAAAAGCAGCCTGCACGAGGTCACATGTCCGGTGTGTCACAAGACCTTTACCACAAACCGTGAAGGGGATGAAGTAGTATGTTTTGACTGCCGGAAAGGTCTCAAGCACAAGGTCGAAGTGCTGGGTATCGGGGGAAAGCAGTACAATGATACAATGAATGTGGTAGTGCAAGCAGTGTTGGGAACAGAGTTTCGGGTCATACCCGTAACAGATATTGAGAGCATAATGACCTATGGGGTGGCTGTTACTCCTGCTGTGGTGGTTAACGGTAAGGTGATGTGTGAGGGGAGAGTGCCTGAAAATAGTGAGATATGTGAGTGGATTGGTAAACAAGGCGGTAGCTGAAAAAAGCTCGCTTAACAATCTGATTGATGGTCCCATATAGGATTATTCTCAATTGTCCCACATTTGCTGCACCGACACAGGAAAATATACCCACGTTGCTGGATTCGCAGGAACATTGTATGGTTTCCATTTATCTCACCTCTATCACGCAACCATATTTCCAAAAATGATCCCTGATACAAGGGCTGCAAATATCACCAGGGCAATGTAAAGACCTGTTCTTTTTGTACCCATTATCCTGGATATTACGATCATATTGGGCAGGCTGAGAGCCGGCCCGGCCAGCAGCATGGTCAGTGCAGGCCCCTTGCCCATACCTAATTTGGTCAATGCACTGATTATAGGCACCTCAGTAAGTGTGGAGAAATACATTAATGACCCCGAGACCGAAGATATCAGGTTAGCTGAAATGCTATTTCCTCCCACCAGGGTTGCAACAAATTCACCTGGCAGCACGGCTACTATGACACCAGCCAGGAACACTCCCGCAAACAGCAGGGGTGTAATCTGTTTTACCAGGAACCAGGTCTCTTGCATCCAGCTTTTTAATTCCTCACTGGTGTACCAGAGCCATGACAGTGCAATGGTTATCAGGACGAGCAGTATAACTGCCGCTTTTTCTAACATCGTTGCCGCTATTCCTGCAAAGACCAGGATTGCCAGCAGCAATATGAAAATAATGGTGGTCCTTATATTTCTGTCATCACCGTTTGTTTTAAAGCCTGGCATTTTATTGTGATTCTGGAAAACAACTGACATGGTCAGCCCAATAACAACAGATAACCCAATGGCAGCCACGGCCCTTGCCACTCCTATATCAAAACCCAGTATTTTTTCCGTGTACACGATGGCAAGCAGGTTGATGGCGGGAGCCGAGTAGAGGAAGGTAGTGGCTGGCCCTATGCCAGCCCCACGTTTGTAGATGCCTGCAAACAGCGGCAGTACTGTGCAACTGCAGACCGCCAGCATTACGCCGCTGATGGCAGCGACCGGGTAGGTAATATATTTTGGCGAATCAGCGCCAAAGTATTTGAGCACCGACTCTTTTGAAAAGAGGGAAGCAATGGCACCTGCCAGAAAGAAGGCCGGTACCAGGCACAGGAGCACATGAAGGGCTAAGTACTCACGAAGGGCATCAATTCCGGCAAATAATAATGTATCCAGCATAGTATTTCAAATCATATTGAAATGATTATACTTAAGTATTATGGTTTCAATAAATATTGAAGCACTCAATAATTGAAATATTTTAAAGAGGGATAAGTTTGAAGATCGAAATATTAGGAACTGGCTGTGCAAAATGCAAAAAGGTCACTGATAATGTTAAGCGGGCTGTGGATGAGTTGGGTCTTGACATCCAGGTGGATAAGGTCGAGGATATCAACCGGATACTGGACTACGGTGTGATGATGACACCTGGGGTTGTGATAGACGGCGAGGTGAAGGTCGCTGGTAAAATACCTGATGTCAAGCAGATCAAGCAGTGGATAACCGAGTAAACTAAAAGACCTTTGTATCTTAGTTCTCATGCAATCTGAGATGTTCTTGTATATTATACGTAATTAGTTCCTGCTTTTTCAATAGATTGCAACGTTTATTTTTTGGGAGGTGTCATGAATGTGGAGGTAAGCCCGGAGCCGGGACAGGCAAAGGTATATTACGATTCTGAGAATATTGATATTAGGGATCTTAAAGGGGGTCATAGTAAAGAGCGGATACAAAGTATAATTTTTATCAAGAGCCTTGGAGGTTTTTAAATGGAAGACGTGAGAATAAAGGTAGAGGGTATGACCTGCCAGCACTGCCAGATGCAGGTCCATGATGCCATTGCGGTCCTTGACGGTGTCACTATGGTGAGGGTTGACATTGAAGCGGGCGAGGCCACAGTTTCCTATGATTCCTCAAAGATAGACCTTGAACAGATAAAACAGGCGGTGCGCGACACCGGATACCAGGTGTTAGAAGAGGTAGAGGTCTGTCCGGTGCCCACACCGGATGGTATGAAGCTTATGACTGAAAGCCTGGCCAGCATGCCTGTAGGGGCTGAAGTAAAAGATGAGGCGCCACCGGCAGGTCCAAAAATCGCACCTTCTCCACCAGGCAGGATTGAGACCACCACCATCGGTGTTACAGGCATGACCTGTGCCTCATGTGTCCAGAACATCGAAAGGGGTCTGGGAAAATTGGATGGTGTCCTAAAGGTCTCAGTGAATTTGACCACTGAAAAAGGTACTGTGGAATACGACCCTGGCCGAATAACAGTACATGGTATTATTAAAGCCGTTACCGATATCGGATACGGCGCAGAGGAAATTAAAGGTGTGGATGCGGACAGGGAGCGGGAAGCCCGGGAAAAGGAGATACTATCCCAGAAGCGCAACCTTATCCTCGCGTTGATACTGGCAGTACCGGTATCTGTCGGAGAGATGGGGCAGAACATCGCCCCGCTGGTAAATGCCATACCCGGTATTATGGGATTTTTAGGTAACGATTATTTCCAGTTCATATTTGCCACACTGGTAATGCTCCTGCCCGGACGGCAGTTCTTCTCAGGTGCCTACAAGGGGCTGATGCATGGTGCTACTGACATGAACCTGCTGATTGCGGCGGGCACTGGTTCGGCATACCTCATCAGTACGGCCAGTGTGTTCCTTGACCTGGGCACGGGATTCGAGCACAAATACTTCGGTACTGCGGTGATGCTGATCGCGTTCATTGTGCTGGGGCGCTACATGGAAGCAAACTCCAGGGGCAAGACTTCTGAGGCCATTAAAAAACTGATGGGGCTTCAGGCCAGGACCGCCCGCATCGTGGTGGACAAAACAGAGCGTGAAGTGTCAATTGAGGATGTGAAGCCGGGCGATATTGTGGTCGTCCGTCCCGGTGAGAAACTGCCTGTGGACGGCATTGTAGTAGAAGGACGCTCTGCCCTGGACGAGAGCATGCTGACAGGTGAGAGCATCCCGGTGGAGAAGAACATGGGCGACGAGGTCATCGGTGCTACCATCAACAAGACGGGGTCGTTCAAGTACAGAGCCACCAGGGTCGGTTCGGATACGGCACTGGCACAGATAATCAAACTGGTGGAGGATGCCCAGACCAGCAAGGCACCCATCCAGAGGATTGCCGATATTGTGGCAGGGCATTTCATAGTTACAGTTATGAGTATTGCACTTGTTGCGTTCTTTTACTGGTACTTCATTGGGTTTGAGAGGCTGGATATTGCTGCAAATTATGGGATTGCCAGTCCGTTTTTAGCAGCGTTGCTGATTGCCATTACGGTGCTGGTCATTGCCTGCCCGTGTGCGGTGGGACTGGCCACGCCCATTGCAGTTATGGTGGGTACAGGCAAGGGCGCAGAGAATGGTATTCTTATTAAGGGAGGCGAAGCGCTGGAGACGGCACAGAATCTGGATACTATTGTGTTTGACAAGACCGGTACACTGACCAGGGGTGAGCCGCAGTTGACAGATGTGGTACCTGTTGGGGGTGTCAGTGAAGATACGTTGCTCATGCTGGCTGCCGTTGCCGAGAAGGGATCCGAGCACCCGCTGGGTGAGGCCATAGTGAAAGGCGCTGCAGCCAGGGGAATTGATATTCCAAACGGACAGGACTTCAATGCCATCGCAGGACACGGGGTCCAGGTGACCTATGAAGGGAGCAGGGTGCTGCTTGGTACCCGGAAGCTAATGACTGATAACGGGATGGACCCGGCGCAATTGAACAATAGCATGGAAGCGATGGAGAATGACGGCAAGACTGCCATGCTCATAGCTAAAGATAACGGGATCATGGGTGTCATTGCAGTGGCAGATACTCTGAAGGAACATTCGGCAGAGGCTGTGAAATATTTGCAGGAAATGGGTATCACCACTGTGATGATCACTGGCGACAACAGGCTAACGGCAGAGGCTATTGCCAGGCAGGTTGGTATCGACCGGGTGCTTGCAGAGGTGCTGCCCCAGGATAAGGTGGCTGAGGTGAAGAAACTGCAGGCTAAGGGGCAGAAGGTGGCAATGGTGGGTGACGGCATCAATGACGCACCCGCACTGATGCAGGCTGATATCGGGATTGCGCTTGGCAGCGGTACGGACGTTGCCATGGAATCTGCACAGATAGTGCTTATTAAGGACGACCTGCGGGATGTGGTGTCCAGTATTGAGCTGAGCAAGCGGACAATGGGTAAGATCAAGCAGGGCCTGTTCTGGGCATTTGCCTACAACACGGCAGGTATTCCTATTGCAGTTGGCCTGTTTGGGCCGTATGTGATCGCTCCGGCACTGGCGGCGCTGTTCATGGCTATGAGTTCGGTGTCTGTGACTGCTAATGCGCTGCTGCTCAAGCGGTTCAAACTGAAGCGGCAGGAGGCGGTCTGATCATGGCGATACAGTTTGCCAAGACGTTGGGTTTTAGCAGCGCAACTGCGCTGGCAATGGGTGCGTTGTTCTATGTGCTGTCGGCGGGTAAGAGTGCGGCTTTGGCTGCATATACGGTGAATGATACTTACCTGGGTACGGTGTTCGTGTTCGTACTGGCGCTGATCATCGGGCTGGCGGTGTGGCCGAGGGTGCTGGAGAAGAAGGAATAGATGATTTCGGTGAGTGGGATAACGGGGAGATTAAATACATAATTATATAAAATATCTGAAGAATGTAAATATTTAATATTAAGTGCCTGAGGTGCTGGAGATGATATCAGCAGAAGATAAAGATAACATCATAAAATGTGCTGAAAAATATAATGTATCTTCCCTTATCCTGTTTGGCTCATCAGTTGTAGAAGGTAAGGAGTCTAATGATATCGATATCGGGGTTAAGGGAATAGAACCCCGAATGTTCTTCCCACTTTATACTGAATTATATAGGGTTCTATCCAAACCGGTTGACTTGATTGACCTTTCCAGGAAGTCCTTGTTCAATAAGCTTGTTGAAGAAACAGGGGAGAAGCTTTATGGATGAACTTCAAAAACAGGTACTTGCAGAAAAAGAGAATGTTGAGATAGCACTTGAAAACCTGAAACTTGCAAAGTCAAGGAAAGAAAAAACTGTTATTGAACTGGCAGCAATCGGTACTTTTCTCCATAATATCTACAATGGGATAGAAAATATCCTGAAGCGGATGGTAGTTGCAAAAAACGTTGAGATTCCTACATCTGTAACCTGGCATAAGGACCTATTAAATCTCTCATTGTCAATTGGAATTATTTCTGAGAATACTTGTGACGATCTTTATAAATACCTGACCTTCAGGCACTTTTTTATCCACGCTTACGGATTTATGCTTGAGGAAGCCTACATGGAAGATTTAGTGAATGACATTCCTGATGTATGGTCCCGGTTCCTGAAAGAGATTGAGGATTTTAAATCATAATGTTGTTCGATGGTTATTCAGAGTAATGAAGCTTGTACATCGTTAAAATGCTGCTAATGCGAAATCGGGTACGATGTTCGTGCTTATTCTGGCGCTGATCATCGGGCTGGCGGTGTGGCCGAGGGTGCTTGAGAAAAAGGTTGCATAAAGCAAGGAAGAGCAGCCGATGGATGTCGTTTGCAATCTTTTACTTAATCCCTTATTTGTTTTCTTGATTTCTTTTCAGTCAAATTAAGATAATTCTCATCGGATACTACTTCCTCACCACTTCTTCTTTCCAGTTCTTCTCTTGCCACTCCTGCAACTGTCCCGCCTTCTTTTGCAGCATCTTTGTTCTCATCAAACCCGACCGCATCCTTATTTCTGGCTATTTTTGTAGTAGATGCCTCTCCAAGCATGGTGAAGATCAATTCCAGATCGTTCATATGGTCCCTGAGGTTCTGCTGCTTCAGTCCTTTGAACTTCTTGTACTCGCCGGGTGTTAAGCCAAATGTAGCTTTGGATATCTCAGATGTTAAGATGGAATATTCTCTATTTGTCTTGATTCCCCTGCTGTCCCATTCATCAGTAAGCTCGTCTCTTACAGCAATTCCTCTTACTCGCTTTTCAATCCAGTCATCAGAATAGCCCTTCAATTTATAGGTGTCTTTCATCCGTTTTTGCGCCAGTTCAGGGTCTTCAATCTCCTGCATCCGTTCATAGCCGACTTTAGCGAGCCATCTCTTGAATGGTTCGGCTTTTGGGGATGAGATGGACTGGATTATCCTGAACATGGATTCTGTGTTGGAACAGTCCGTGTTGTAATTCTTGCCATCAGCCGAGGGTAATTTCAGTTGTACCCAAATTGGGGACAACTGAAGTTGTTTGAATTCACGGTCCTTGATTTTTCCCCAATATTGTCTTGGTGTTGGACTATCCGTCAATGCCTGTATGATATCAACCACTGAAAAATACCACTGGTTATCGTGCCATTTTCGTCTTATTCTGGCTCCTTCGAAAACTATGAGTGCATCTTTGGAATCCATGTTCTTTCACCTTGATGATGTATTCTTTTATGTAAGAGGTATGAACTCGATAAAAAGGTTAGGAGTGAGCGGGGTGAAAGTAAGATTTTGCAACAATAAATAACAATACACTCAGATTGTCGGTTTCTGGTTGGGGTGCGAGGTATCTACTACGTGTCACCCTTTAACTTTTTTCATCCCTTCCCTGCCAGTTGCTTGAAGTTTTCACCAGTGACCACTGGTTTGCCGGCCTGGACTTCAATGTCCTTGCGCGTTCTGCCTGCCACCGCACCGCCGTCCTTGGCATCTTTCTTCAGCGGTTCAAATCCCTGCGAATCCCGGTCCCGATGCAGCTTGGTGGTGGTTGCTTCACCCAGCATGGTTAGGATCAACTCGATATCGGTCATGTGGTCGCGCAGGTTTTCCCGTTCCAACCCCTTGACCTGCTTGTATTCCTCAACCTTCAGGTCAAAGGCGCCATGCATGATTTCGTTTGTCAGTATGGCATATTCAATGGAGGTACTGGAGCCACGGCTCTTCCGTTCATCTGTCAGGTCCTGCCGGACAGCAATGCCGCGCAGACGCTTGTCGATCCACTCCTTGGGATAGCCTTTCTTCTCATAGAGTTCTTGCATCCGTGCCATGGCAAGTTCGGGATTTTCGATCTCGTCGATCCGCTCCTTGCCCACCCGTGCCAGCCAGCGTTTGAGCGGCTCCACCCTGGGTGATGGGATGGACTGGATTATCCTGAATGCTCCTTCTGTATTTACGCAATTCATTTTCTGTTTTCCACCCGCTGTATCTACAACAAGGGTATGTACAATTTGTACCCACCCTTTTGCAAGGGGTTCATCTCTTTTTTTCATCTTTTGGATGTATTGCTTTGGGTCACTGGAATCTGTTAAAATCAGGACAATATCTTCTAAAACAAACCACCATTCGTTATTATTCCATGTGTACCTTATTTCCCTCCCTTCAAAAACTATGAGTGCGTCTTTGGAATCCATGTTCTTTCACCTTGATGATGTATTCTTTTATGTAAGAGGTATGAACTGGATAAAAAGGTTAGGAGTGAGCGGGGTGAAAGTAAGATTCTGCAATAATTATTTGATACTACGTTTTTCAAACTTTGCCCACCCGTGCCAGCCAGCGTTTGAGCGGCTCCACCCTGGGCGAGAGGATGGACTGGATGATACGGAACAAGGTCTCGGTGTTGGCGCAGTCGGTCAATCGCATCTTCCCGTCTGGAGCGAGCATTTTCAACTGTATGATTTTTTCGGACACTTCAGTAAATCCTTCTGAAGCAAGTTTCCTTTTGAGATCGCTCCAATATCTCTTGGGAATGCTGCTTTCAGTCAGGACTTCCACAATATCAATAACAACAAACCACCATTGTCCATCATGGAAAGCTTTTCGTATATGCTTTCCTTCAAAAACTGCCAGCCTATTTGTCTTTTCTATGCTCATGCCTGATACCTCCTTTTGACTTTGGCACTGTTGGCAAAGCCTTGCATTCCGTCCGCAGGGGTCATTATCAAACGTACGATTTTTTCGTACACTTCGATTTTCAAGTGTCCAATTTTTTCGGACAAATCAGACCAGTATTTTCTTTGTCTCACACTATCTGTAATAGCTTGTATGACTTCAACAACTGAGAAATACCATTGTTCATCTTGCCAGATTCTTCTTATTTTAGCACCCTTAAAAACTACAAGTGCATCATTTGAGTCCATGTAATTCCACCTGTGGAGACAATCTTATATTGTTAAGTGGTTGTCAGGGATTAAAAGGGCTAGCTGAGCAAGGTGAAAGTAATCTAATTAATTATGTTTGAGTCAGTTTTCCTTAGTTTGCCACCTTCAGCAGGCAATTTCAACCGGTGACAATTTGTCACCACTTCGCTACCCTCTTCTCTAAGCCTTTAGCTTATTTTATTCCAGTACTTTCTTGCTTTTTGAGCATCACCCTGCTCAGTCAGAACTGCGGCTATATCGACAACAGAAAAAAACCATTTTTCATTATGCTAAACTCTTCTTATTTTCTTGTCTTGAAATACGATTAATGATTTTTCCGAATCCATATCATTTCCCCTCATTTAACTCCTCGACAATCTTTATCTCTCCTGGGGTCAGGTCGTAGAGTTTGTATACCAATCATTTAATCTAGCTTTCCAGTTATAATTATGATTGATTAATCCTTGATTTGTTTATTTAATTTCTTTTCAGTTAAGTGAAGATAATTCTCATTTGAAACAATGGATTTTCCTGTTTTTTGCTCTATTTCTTTCCGTGTATTCTTTGCGATAGTACCACCTTCAAGAGCAGAATCTTTGCATTCATTAAATCCCTGCGAATCTTTTGATATTGTGATATCTGTGGTTGCTTTTTCGCCAACCATTGCAAGGATTAACTCCCAGTCAGTCATATGGTCTCTAAGGTTCTGGTTGTTTCTTTTTAAGCT
>Ga0255379_10016_pt1 | contig 24622 bp, 18 predicted proteins | sample ANMaggSeSYBR01I3_FD_182105 | JGI IMG/M metagenome (GOLD analysis project Ga0255379, IMG submission 182105) | Sediment cell enrichment communities from methane seep in Santa Monica Basin, California, United Staets - ANME aggregate JGI... | ecosystem: Environmental > Aquatic > Marine > Cold seeps >... | reverse complement strand
TGATACCTGGCATCCGAAACAGTCGGGTTATGATAAAATGGGAGTGAAGTGGTTTGAAGCCATTATGAAGCTGAATCAGGCCCCTGTTATCACGACCATACCAGCTCAGAGCACTGAAAAGGGTGAGTTATTTCCAGACTTAAATCTTGATCCCTACGTTACAGACCTTGAAGATCCGGATTACTTGTTGGCCTGGGCTTATGAGCAGGAGCCTGGTTCAGAACTAACAGTCTCCATTGATGCAAACCGGGTTCTGCATGTCATACCTGATCCGGATTTTTCAGGAACTGAAATCATACTCCTCAAGGTAAAAGATACGGGCAATGGCGCTTTCCCGAGGACAGATTCAATTGAAGTAAACTTTGTGGTGGATCATGTCAATTCACCTCCTTTTATAACTTCTCAGCCTGAAACAATTATCCAACAGGGTGCCACCTATACATATACTGTGCTGGCAGACGATTTGGATGAAGATTCCCTCTCATATTCAGCGGTAGAAAAACCTGCCTGGCTTACCTTCAATAAGGATACACATTCCCTTACAGGAATTCCCGAGCATTCAGACGTTGGTGAACATGAAATTATAATTAGGGTTTCAGACGGATTTGAGTTTGTTGACCAGGAGTACCAGGTTCAAGTCATAGACGTGAACGATCCCCCGGTAATGACCTCTGCCTCCACAGTTGAAATGCTTGAAGATGTATTCCAAACATTCACCATTACTGCTGAGGATTTGGATGGGGATTATATTACTTATAGTGTTATTTCCAAACCATCCTGGCTCAGTTTCAATTCTACCGTGCATTCATTAGCTGGCAAACCCACCAACAATGATGTGGGAGAGTATAATATGACCGTGAAACTTTCTGATGGTACAGTAGACGTGTATGAAAGCCTGAGGATCATCGTCACCAACATCAACGACTTGCCGGTGATCACCTCCACTCCGATAACAGCCGTGAGTGTTGGCAGTTCATACATATATCGTTTCACGGCATCTGATATTGATCCGGGTGCTGTGCTTGTTTACTCTACCTTACATTTGCCCGAATGGCTGAATTTTACATCCAGTTCAACAGATGCATTGATTTATGGAACTTCATCGGCGCAGGATTTCGGTTCAAATCTTGTTATCCTGCAGGTTACGGATGGGTATGACGAGGTTCTGCAGGCATTCACTATTCAAGTCTCATTTCCCAGTGATGTGGATGACGAGGCGGCACATGTACACAGGGTATATCCGAATCCAGCAAACAGCAAGATCATTTTTGAGTTAGTTTCCACAGGCAGATTGGTGATCAGAATCTTGAATACGGACGGAAAGGTTATGATGGAGGCTTCTGCCGAAGATGCTCAGTCCCTTGAAATGGATATTTCCAATCTTCAAAATGGTATTTTTATTTATCAGGTATATTTGAACGGTAAGGAGAGTGTCGGGAAGTTTATTAAGAACTGATATATGAACCATTAACCATCTCTCTGAATGCTGTTTAATTCTTTTGAGTTTCTTGTATTCTTCCCCATTGTTGTAGCACTTTATTTTGCTATACCACACCGTTTCAGATGGATACTGTTATTGGTGGCCAGCTACTATTTTTATATGTGCTGGAACTATAAATTCATTGTACTGATTGTTATTTCGACGGTGGTTGATTATGTTTCAGGTATTTTACTTCACCGATCTGAAAATAGGCGTGTCCGAAAACTTCTGCTGCTTGCAAGTCTGACTACAAACCTGGGCCTGTTATTCTTTTTCAAATACTTCGATTTCTTTGGAGATACAATCAACGCTCTGTTTGATAAGTTCAATATATTTTATAATGTTCCGGCATATGATTTCCTGCTGCCGGTAGGAATCTCTTTTTATACCTTTCAGACTTTAAGCTATACCATAGATATATACAAGAGAAAACAAACTCCGGAGTATCATTTTGGCAGGTTTGCACTCTTTGTTTCCTTTTTTCCCCAGCTCGTGGCGGGCCCTATTGAGAGGTCCGTGAATCTTTTGCCTCAATTTCGTCAGAAATTCGAATTTGATTATGAGCGAATCAAGTATGGTATATTGCTCATGGGATGGGGCTTTTTCAAGAAAATTGTTATAGCTGACCGACTGGCTGAATATGTAAATGTAGTGTATAATAATCCGGTCGATTTCGCGGGACTGCCAAATATCATCGCCACTTTCTTCTTTTCATTTCAGATTTATTGTGACTTTTCAGGATATTCGGATATCGCCATTGGCGCGGCGATCATCATGGGATTTCGTTTGATGACCAACTTCAGGAGACCTTATTTTGCACAGAATATCAGGGAGTTCTGGCAAAGGTGGCATATATCACTTTCCACCTGGTTTCGTGATTACGTGTATATTTCCCTTGGGGGCAACAGGGTTGTCAAATGGCGGTGGTATTACAATCTTTTTATCACCTTCGTGGTAAGTGGTTTGTGGCATGGGGCCAATTGGACCTTCATTTGCTGGGGCGCCATTCACGGGTTCTATCTGGTTTTCGCCATCTGGACATTTAAGTTCCGCGAGAGCATGAATAACAGATTGAGAATCAACAAGTACCCAGGATTATTTAAACTAAGCCAGATCCTGGTTACCTTCTCGCTGGTCTATATTTCATGGATCTTTTTCAGGGCAAACAGCGTGGGAGAAGCGCTGATTATTTTGAAGAACCATTTTATATTCGATGGGGAGCAGACCGTGAATTTGTTCAGAAACCGTGCAGATTTGCTCATTTCCTTTATTAGTATTGCGGTGTTGATCACCATTGACTTTTTGGAAGAAGGATTTAACCTTACAGCTCGTCTGAATAAATTGCCAAAGGTGTATAAGTGGGCACTGCTGGCATTTTTCACAGCGATCATATTCGTTTTTGCAGTATGGAATGAAACAGACTTTCTCTATTTTCAATTCTGACATGACAAATGTAAGATGAACGATAAAACACTCAAATGGCTAATTGGTATTGCAGGCGCACTGTGTCTCTTCTTATTCATTGCTATCAGGATTCAGGGTATGTTTAATGGAATCCTCAAAGAAGATGTGGTGGAGGGTTACTGGGATAAAACGAAGTATGGGGAGATGTATTATTTCAGCATGATCAAACATTTCAGGGAGGATGGATTGCCCCCGGCACAGGAAAAGTTCGAGCTTTCTTCACAACAAGCTTCTGTATCGGAAAGCGAAATACTCACCTTTGGTGATAGCTTTTTCGAATTTTCCAGGCTTAAGCAGTTCCCCCAGCGACTGTCGGAAGATTATCAGAGGAAAATACACAATGTAAACGAAGATTTTCCATTAAAATACCTGGCTAAAAATGATTACCAGGATACCACTCCCAAACTAGTTATATATGAGCGAACGGAGAGGTATATTCCCATCTCATTTGAGAGTGAGCATGCCATAAATCATTCAGGCATGTCCGAAGTGGATTTAAAAAGAAATCCGTTGGCCGAGATCAAGGATATAATCTTTTATGATAATAGTGACGAACTCTTCAGCGTGATCCTGAAGCGGAGTTACCTGACTACCGGACTCTATTCTGCCATCGCCACCCTCAAATTCAACCTCTTCGGCTATATTTCAAGTCTCACACCAAAATACCATCTGAACAGGAACCAGTCCTGGTTGTTTTATCATGACCAGGTCAATGAGGAGAAGACCAGTTTTTATTACAATCATTCCGATGAGGAGCTGAACAGGATTTGTGATCACATGGCAGATCTGGCTGAGAAACTGAAGAGTGAATACAACATGTACCTTGTTTATCTACCAATGCCAGCAAAATATACACTTTACCATGGTGTGATCAATAATGACCAGTACAGCGGCTTTCTTCCGGACCTTTATATGGGATTGGAAAACAGGGGTGTCAAGTTTGTAAATATTTATGATGATTTCAGGAGTCATCAGGACACACTTTACTACCGTACGGATAGTCACTGGAATCAGACCGGTCTTGATCTTGCTTACTCCAAAACTATAGAATATATCCTGAGCGATCCTGAGCTGAAGTGTTTTTTAAAACCACGGCCTTAAGCATATCATTATTGTTAATATTTATTTCAAAAGAAGAAAATGACCACTCAGAAACACAACCCAAACAATATAGATCCGATTGTATCTATTGGTGTCCCGGTGTATAATGGGGAGAAGTTTATGGAAGAATGCCTGGCAAGCATACGCGACCAGACATTTATCTCATGGGAGTGTGTTATAGTAAACAATTGTTCCACTGATAAAACTGTGGAGATTGTCAAACAATTCACAGAAAGCGATGGGCGCTTCAAGTTGTTTGACTATGTTGATTTCGTTCCTGTTGAGCAGAACTGGAACAGGTTATATGGCCATGTTTCGACAAAATCCCGCTATTTTAAAGTTGTACAGGCAGATGACATCATCCCTCCTGAGTCCATTGAAGATATGTTCGGGATTCTGGAGCAGCATCCCGATTCGGGAACCTGCACCTCTTACAGGATTAATGGAGTAAATATTGATGGCGGAGGGCTAAACTACTTTGATGGCCCGATTTTCTCTGGAAAGGAATTGCTATACAGGCATTTAAAGGGAGAGTTGGATATAACTGGGACCGTAACCACTCCTCTATTTAGAAAAGCTTCACTTGAAAAGCTTCCCACATACCCCAATATTTTTGATGAAACCGATTATCACCTGGATACATTGCTTGTGTATGAAATGATGAATATAGCCGATATAGCTTTTATCTTCAAGGTCTTAAGCCTGACCAGGTGGCATGAGGATGCTGGAACCATGACCACTGCCATAAAGTATCATACCTTCCTTTGCAGCAAAGAAAACAGGCTTTATAAGTTCAAAAAAGTGTTTCCTGAGCTCGAAGCTGATTATAAAGAACACAGGTTGAAGTATGCCTACCTGCTGATGAAAGAAAAAATGAAAGGAAACAGGGATTGTATTGCCTGGCACAAGAAGCGTTTGCTGCGAAAGTTCACTTTTTCTGAAAATCTGGTGGCCCTGCTTCTGAACAACGGGATCAGCTGGCGCTTACTGGCACCTTTCCGGAAAAGGCGCTCTTCTCATATGAAAATTCAGTTGAACAATTAAGTCACACTTTCAGAGTTGATATAAAAATCATTGAGCATGTTTGGGAGGATTTTACGTAAGTTCACTACCAGCCCTACACTCTTGAACTGGGTCAACCAGTTTTCAATATTCATACATGGGATATTTATTACCTCCCTGATCCTGATCAATTTTCCCAATCTGGAGTATTCATTCTGGATGCTCTTAAAAACACTCACCGCCTTCGGCCTGCTTGCAGAGGCGGGACTGGGGCGGACCATAGAAAGGAGTGTGGCTTTCTTCTATGCAGGTGCCTCCAAATTACCCAAGAATAAAAAGGAATACAGTGCTTTATCGGAAACTTCAGGTGATCCCAATGTTCCGCAGCTGGCACAGCTGCTCTATACCATTAAGTTCATATACCTGCTCCTGAGCGCTGTCACTATATTGCTATTAGCCACGGCGGGTGTAGCCATTTTATGGAACCTGTTTACACAGAGTAACCATGACCGAAGTTTCTGGATCGCTTTTGCTCTGATGATTGTTCAGTCATCATTCATTCTCCAGTCCATTAAATGGAGATCCTTCATGGCAGGTACCAAACACTTGACCCAGCTTTACAGAGCAACTACCATATTCACCGTGTTGCGGATTTTCGGATTTCTCGCTCTCCTCTTGAATCATCTGGGCATTGAATACCTGATGGGCTACCTGGTTGTGGAGCAGGCAGTCACATACATTTACATGCGCCGATTTATGGTCCGATGGTTTAAATCTCAGAACTTTATATTGAAAAAAGGTTTCAAGTTCGACAAGAGTATATTTGCATCTCTTTGGTCGGTGAGTTGGAAAACAGGTTTGAATACCTGGGGGTTCTTTTTTTCAAACAGGGGAGTGGAACTGATCATTTCACAGTTGAAAGATACTACCCTCATGGCCAGTTTTCTGTTCACCAATACCATATTACGGTTTATCAGAAACATTGCACAAACGCCGGTTACTGTTAAGTATCCGGAAATGTATGGATTCATGTCAGGAAAGAAATTCCGTCAAGTAAAGGATACCCTATCTCCTAGGATATTCCTTTCCATGTCCATTATGGTGGTAGGATTTGTCTCTTTCGGCCTGCTGGGGAATTGGTTGTTGGATCTGATCGGAGCGGAGGATAAGAGCATCGTTCCGGTCACTATTTTCGCCATAATGAGTGTTTACCTGATTCTTGAGTCTCAAGCATTAATCATGGGTACGATCTATATTTCCACCAATGATGTTCCCTTCCTGGTTCCAGGACTGATCACAGGTGCAGCTACATATATCCTCGGCAGTTTTGTATTGCCTAAGTGGGGCCTGCTTGGTCTGATTACTTTGCAGATGGCGTTGAATCTTGGAAATAATTTCTGGTACTCCACATATCTAAGTCTTAAACTGATCCATTGGCCACTGCTGACTTACATTCGGGATGTGGCTATTGAAGGTCCCCGCTACTGGATATCAAGAATCAGGAAAATTAGATAACTTAAGTATTGAAATGCATGTAATATGATAAATGGAATTAGTGTAATCATATGTTGTTATAACAGTGAGGACCGGCTCCCCAAGGTACTGGAACATTTAGATCATCAAACTGTAAAAGACAATATCAAATGGGAAATCGTGGTGGTTGACAATGCTTCCAGGGACAGCACAGTGGAAATTGCTAAAAATACATGGAAGCGTAAGGATGTTGAAATGAAGGTGGTGTACGAGCCAAATCCCGGACTCAGTTATGCAAGGATGAAGGGGATTGCAGAGTCATCTTACGATATTATATCTTTCATTGACGATGATAACTGGGTAGAATCGGAATGGATCCAAAAGGTTTTCCGAATCATGAACGATGATTCTGACATTGGGATTCTGGGCGGCCGGGGAGAAGCAGTGTGTGAATCGGATCCCCCAATCTGGTTTGAACCGTTTCAGTCTGCATATGCAGTGGGTTCGGATGGGAAATCCACGGGTAAACAAAGAGCAAAGAGGGTCAAGGGGGCAGGCATGAATGTGCGCCGGAAATCCTGGGACCATTTGTTTTCCAATGGATTCCAATTCTTGCTTTCCGACAGAAAAGGGACTGCATTGAGCTCAGGCGGGGATATTGAGATATGTCTGGCATTCCTTTTGGCTGGATTTGATATCTATTACGACGATGACCTCACATTTTATCATTATATGCCAGAGGGAAGGTTGAACTGGGATTACCTGATGAAGTTATACAGCGCCTTTGGAAGAGCTGATCCCATTGAAAGTATGTATGCTGCACTACTGATGGACCGGGGTTATGACCGTTTCAAGAAGACCAATATCGCCCTTAGTACATTGAGGACCTTATACCAGTATATACGTTTTCTTCCGCGCAGGCAATACCTGATATCGAAGGAAAGCGAAGGGGACAGAAACGCGTTGAGATTTACTTATGTGAAAAATAGTTTATTGGAAAAATTGAAACTGTTTATTATTTTTCCTTTTTATGTATCAAAGATCAAAAAGGCTGCTTGGTATAAAGGAGGATAAAACAGAAAGAAACAGAATCTAAATGGTCTTAAACAAGATAAATAACTGGGTGGTTCTTGTGATCATATTGTGCTCAACCTCTTTGTACAAAGTGTCAGCCCTTGGTAGACTTCAGGATGTTGCTGAATTAGCGGGTGCGGGTCTTATTGTGGTTTTGATCATTATTCACCTGGCATATTCTGGCCAGAAAGCTATAAAGAATAACTTCATCTTCCCGGTAACGTTAATCCTCTTATCCGTTGGGACAAGTATGATCATGGCCTATTACAGCAGAAATCAAGGTTTTGCTCAAACCTTATTTGCCCAGCGGGCCATGTATTATTATTTATTCTATTTCTTATTGCACCAGCTGAAAATCAAGCCTAAAGATATTGAAAAGGTTTTTATCGCACTTGGGCTTTTATATGTCTTATTATACCTCGTTCAATTTACCCTCTATCCCAAAATCCTTTTTGATGGCTATGTCCGGTCTGACAGGGGAACAATCCGAATTTATTTGCCTGGACTTGACTATATGGCCATAGCCTTTTTCATTGGAATTCAGTATTTTTTCAGGACCAACAGGTTCAAATTCCTGCTATTGGTACTGCTGATATTTGTAATTTACATCCTTACAGGTGGTCGACAGACAATGGCAGTAGTTGTCCTCATTGCTATTGTTTTCCTAGTGGTCGATAAAAAAGTAAAATCCAGGTTCTTACTCGGATTTCTTGGATTGATTGGAATTGTAGCAGGATTCTTCATATTCCAAAGTATTTTTGAGGCCATATTGGTGGAGTCGAGGAGTGATGCCAGACTCGGCGATGACTATATTCGTTTAAAAGCAGCAGAGTTTTTTCTGACCGACTTCTTTAAATCACCCATGGCTTATATTACTGGTAATGGTATGTATTTCAATACCTCCAGCTACGGTAAGGAGATCACATATAATATGGTGCATCGTCATTACGTGCTGGGTGATGTAGGTTTGATAGGAAATTATGCCCTTTACGGTGCTTTCTTTGTCTGGGGGGTTTTACTAATCTGCTATAAAGCACTGAAGCTTAAAATAGAACCCGCCTACATCTATATCAAACTCATGTTTGTGAACCTTATCATATCCATGGTAATAGCCGGGGGATTAACACATGCCGATACAGCATGTTTTGTTGTGCTGATGATATATATGATTGACGTTTCCAGATTACAATTGAAACAGGAGAAAGTAACCGATAGAAGTTGATATGGTGGAAATGAGAAAGATAGCATTGATAATTCCTGTGTTTAACCGTTTAGCACACACTCAGGAGTGTTTTCAAATACTAGATAAACAGAAAGATACACGTTTTTTCAAGGAAAACGAAATAAACCTGATTCTAGCCGATGATGGTTCAACTGATGGCACCGAAGAATGGGTCAGAAAGCATTTTCCAACGGTCATTATCTTAAAGGGCAATGGCAATCTATGGTGGAGCGGGACCATGAACCTGGGTGTTCGACATGCCCTGAAGGTAATGCACTGCGATTTTATCCTGTTGTGGGAAAACGATATCATACCGGTGGGCGATTATTTCAATAATCTGCAAGTGATCCTGGAAAACTGGGACGGAAGTTCTATGGTATGCTCAAAGGTGTATTACAGGATAATGCCTGATACCATTTTTGCCATGGGTGGAAGATTCAACAGCAGGACAGGGGTGAAGTATCTGATAGGGCGGTTAGTGAAGGACAACGAAGATTATAACAAAGTCAGGGAAGTTGACTGGTCGCTGGGCCAGGGCGTTCTCATACATAAGGATATCTTTGCGAAAGTCGGTTATTTTGATGAAAAGAATTTTCCTCAGTACAGCGGGGATGCGGATTTTTCACTGCGGGTGAAGAGTGCTGGATTCAGAAACCTGGTATTTCCGGATCTTAGGCTACTCAACGATACCGATACTACCGGTATCAGCCACCTCACAGACAAAACAGTGTGGAAGTTCCTGGTAAGCTTGTTTTCGATACGTTCCCATACCAGCATCATCAAGGATGTGAAATTCTATCGTGCTCATGCAACCAGTCTGATCGCATATAAGGAACTGATAAAAAAATACCTGATCTATACAGGTAGTTTTGTAAAGTGGAAAGTGCTGGGTTGGTTTGGTGTAAGGCGTAAAAATGAAAATCTCTATTGAATATGGCAATTCTTGTTATCTCACATATATTGCCCATACCCGGAATAAGAAAGACCAATGACTTCATATTCCAGGCATACTCCAGTTACCGCAACCAGTTTCCAGAGGAAGAAATAGTCATCCTGACACCAGTGAATTACGGATGGAATTTTCTGAAAATAATTAAAGGAAAGTCGCTGAAGAGAAGACTGAACAACAGATTCTCTATGGAGCTCAAGGGCTTTCAGGTGGAAATTCTTCCATTCCTGTCTACCTGGCGATTCAGAAATGTGCATGCCTTTATTACACGATCGGTATATTATTTAAATCGAAGACGGATTCAGCGATTATTTTCGGAACACACATTTACGATCATTCATGCCCGCTATATATTTTCAGATGGAATCTTGGCTCATATGCTGAACAGGAGATACAACATACCCTATGTAGTTAATACGCATAATGAAAGGTTCTATTTCGAACATGTCTATTCCAGAAAGGTGGCGAAGAAAATATTAAGAAATGCATGCCGCGTACTACCTCTGAATCATTCTAATTATCTCTATTTTAAGTCAATAGGAATCAAAGATATTGAAAGGAGTACCCATGGATTCAACCAGGAATTCCTGAGGGACCAAAAACCTCCCTCAGGCCAGCGGATCAGGATATTTACCGTAGCAGACCTCATTAAGCTCAAGAATATCGATAAGGTCATTATGGCCATTTATGAGCTGGTGGAAGAATTTGATGTTACTTATACGGTGATAGGACAGGGCCCGGAAAAGAGGCACCTGGAGGAACTGGTGAACTCACTGAAACTGAAAGAAAAGGTATCCTTCATCGATTTCATACCCCATGACAAGATTGCCATGGAGATGTACAAGCATGATATTTACATAATGCCGAGTTATTTTGAAACATTTGGCCGGGTTTATTTCGAAGTCATGGCTATGGGAATACCCATCATTTGTGCCAGGGATTCGGGCATTTACGGGATATTTAAGGATGGTGAGGAGGGTATAGCGGTTGATCATAAGGATGTAGATGACATCGTGGGTGCACTTAGAATTTTAGTATCAAATGAAGGGGAGAGGCAAAGGATAGGAAGTAACGGGCAATCGCTGGTGAAGAATTTTACGTGGGAGAATATTGCCAGGGATTTGCATGAAAAATATCAAGAATGTATTCAGTCATAAATCAACAACATGAGCGTCAATAATCAACCCATACTCATTCCTGCTGGTTTCCGATTTCTCCGAGGAAGGGCTGATGTTAATCCTCTGATCGTGAATTATCATGTTGTATCAGAATTCAGTTTACCCCATATACGCCACCTTTACAGATACAGGGATCCAGGGATGTTCAACAATGATATGGACTTCCTGGTCTCGAGGTATAAACCCATTGGAATGCTTGAACTCCTGGAGGCCATGCAAGGTAGCGCCCGGCTACCGGAAAATGCAGTACTGATCACATTTGATGATGGATTCAGAGAGGTTCAGGAGGTTGTGGCGCCCATCCTGTCCAAAAAAGGAATCCCTGCAACTTTCTTCATTACCTCAAATCTTATTGATAACAAGGAGATGCATGCCGACAACAAAAAGAGTCTTCTGATTGAACGGATCGTTGGGGGAGTTCCCCCTGAAAAGCTCCGTGAGGTAATGGATCTTCTTGGACAAGTCGGGATCCATGGAGAGGATTCTGAATGGGGTATCAGGAAGATTACTTATCTCAAGAGAGGTTTGTTGGATGAGATGGCCCAAATGCTGCAACTGGATTTCAATGCATTCCTGGAAGCTCATAAACCTTACTTAACTACCCATCAGATCTCTCATTTAGTAGAAAGTGGGTTCACCATTGGCGGACACAGTATAGACCATGCGAGGTATAGAGAGCTTTCCCTGGAAGATCAAGTTCATCAGACGGTTGCCAGTGTAGAAGTGCTTGTGAAGAGGTTCTCCCTGAACTATAGGGTATTTGCCTTTCCCTATGCGGATTATGGTATTTCAAGAGCTTTTTTTAAATCTATATCAGGGAAGATAGATGCGACATTTGGGACCAGTGGGTTGCTGACAGACATTATTCCGACAAATTATCAGCGCATCAGTGTGGAGAAACACAGTGTTTCGGCCAAAAGGACCATTAAATTCCATTATGCCCGCAGAATGGTATACAAAATACGAAAAAAGGAAGTTATCACAAGGGTGTAGTCGGACTCACCCAATTGAATATTAGAACGAACTGGTATTAAAATTACCTGGATAATGGAACGGAAATTCTTGATCAATACCATTACTGACTGGAATGAACCCCCAAGGGCCAGACATCAGGTTGCATTTGCTCTGGCAAAGCAACATAAGGTAGTTTTTGTGTCGGCTAGCAGGACCGGAATACCTGGTATGGAGATTGTGGATGTACAGGAAAGCCTCCGTTTGATAAATCCATCCTTCCCAATCCCATACAAAGTGCGATACAGGATCGGATTGCTAAACTGGATTTACCAGCAATGGTTGTTTCGAAAGTTGCGAAAGGTCCATAGAGATCACATTGTGATCAACTTCGATTTTACGGCGAGCTTGATACACAGGTTTTTCAAGAGGACTGCATACTACTGCAATGATGATCATATTGGTATGAGCTATTTGTTAAATCCGGGTTGGGTTGCGAGATACCAGGATCGCTGCGAGCAGAAACTGGCAAAAAATGTAAATTTTTGCATTGCCACCTCTGAATTCCTGGCAAGTAGATTAAAATCATTTAATGAACACTCCTATGAAATTCGCCTGGGAGCTCCGGCCATTGATAAGTCATTGGAGAATAGCTTGAGCCTGAGGGTTGATCGAAAGAAGATCAATGTTGGGATTGTTGGATATCTGGATACCATCCATTCAGGAATGCTGAATTCACTTCTCTCCAGGGATGAACTGGATTTGACCTTGATAGGTCCCATCAGCGAAAAGAAAAGAGTTACCATAGCAGAGCCTGATAGATGCAGGATCACCGGAAGTTTGATTGGATCTTCACTGTATGAGGAAGTGGGTCAGTTTGATGTGGGATTGATCCCCTATAAGATAAATACCACTATCGATAGAACACCTAATAAGTTATGGCTGTACCTGGCACTTGGGATACCAGTGGTGATTTCCAATATCCAAGGCATCAAGAACTGGTTATTCCCAGACCATTTTGTATATCGAGCCAATAACAATTCTGAATTCTATTCCTTGATCAAAAAGGCCCGAGAGAATGATTCTTATGAACTGATGAAGTCACGAATAGAATTTGCAAAGCAGAATACCTGGGACAGGCGAATGGAAGAGTTCATGGATATCGTAGATAAAATATTCCAAGCTGGAACATAAAACTTGTCATATGTATAAGATCATCAATGCACTGATTGACATAGTTACTGGATTCAGAATCAGTTCGGGATTGACAGCAATACTTCAGATGGACCATTGGTCGCGGGAACAAATCGTTGCAGATCAGGAAAGTAAATTCAAGAAGTTGTCTGAAATCGCATCCAGGTCGACCTACTACAGACCATTCCGGGGCCGGAAGCTGGAAGAGTACCCCGTGCTTAAACGAGATATCCTAAAAGAGAACTATGACAGTATCAGGACGAATATCAGGAAGCCTTATGCAGTTCATCATACTTCCGGATCAACCAGCTCTCCCATTTCATTTATGCTTTCAAGGGAAATGCTTTTAGCCAAGCGGTTATCACATCAAAAGATGCTTCATTGGTTCGGTCTGACCAGGGAAGCGCCTGAACTTAAAATTGGGGGAGTTCATACCTCTCTGTTTACCACGATATATTATCTTTTGAAAAACAAAAGGTATGTAAACTCATTTCAGGTTTCTCGAGAGAGGAGCGCAAAGCTCATTAGCAAATACAACCGGTTCAAGCCCCAGATTCTGTATGGATATCCGTCTTCAATAAACCATCTGATCTGTTTTGCTGAGGCAAACGGGATAACACTGCATTCGCCCCGTCTCATTGTAACACATGCCGAAAACCTGTATAAAGAGATGGCTGAAAACATACAGGCTACTTTTCCGGAGGCAAACATCGTGAACCAATATTGGGCCTCCGAAGCCAACATTGGCGTATCCTGCCCGGAGGGACGTGTACATATTGACGAAGACACAGTGATTTGCGAGGTGATCAATGAAGATGAACGGGGGGTGGGAGATCTGCTGGTAACCAATCTCTATTCCTTTGATTTCCCCTTGATCAGGTACCAGGTTGGAGACAGGGTGAAACTTTCCGGTGAGGAGTGTCCCTGTGGCCGCAAATCCAGGGTGATAGAGCACATTGAGGGAAGGGTAATTGACTATATTGATTTACCCGATGGCAGGCAAATCCCTGTCACATCCATTTATCTATCTCAGTTTAGTGAAAACATTGTATCGTACCAGTTGATCTATTATAAAAAAGAAGCACTTTGGGAGTTCCTTTATATTCCCCTTGATGAAGCACTTCCCATTCAGGAGGATGACATTCGGGAACATGTGAATGCCAACTATGGTTTGTCAGTAAAATTCACCAAAATAGATGAAATCAAATATACCAAAGGTGGCAAGTTCAAGAAGATGATTGTAATGGATTGATACATGATCGATTATGAGAGCTGCGTTGTTTAGGTTGATCAACAGACAGATTGACCGTGTCACAGGATTCAATATCAGGGAGGCCCTGAAGAGGACCCTTGCCTTTGATCAAATGAGCCGGGATGAGATAGAGCATTATCAGAAGGAGAAATTTCAGAAACTGGGGAACATTGCATCACATGCCAGGTTCTATTCAAAACAACGGGGAAAATCCTTGCAGGATTGGCCATTGATGACAAGGGAGGGTTATGCCCGGGAATTTCCCGGATTAGAAACATATCAAGTAAAATCCTATATCAGAAGAAGGTCCACAGGATCTACTGGTATTCCAGTCACCCATTGCATTACCAGGGAGATGCTTCTGGCCAAAAGGGTTTCTCATCAAAAGATGCTTGCATGGCATGGATTGACCCGGGAATCCTCGGAAATGAAGCTGGGGGGTGAACCGGCAAAACTTAAAACCAGAATTTATTATGTGTTGAGGAACAAACGATATATTAATTCCTACCGGGTATCTGAGCAGGATATCAAAAGGATTGTCAGAAAGTATAATCGATTCAAACCAAGGGTATTGTATGGCTATCCGTCTGTCATTAATGAGTTCATCAGAAGGGCTGCTACCGCAGGGCGTAAACTGCACCAGCCGGATTTGATAGTGACTCATGCCGAAAACCTCTACCTTGAGATCAGAGAAACCTTTGAAAAGCACTTTCCCGGTGTGAAGATTGCAAATCAGTACTGGGCCACAGAAGCTCCTATTGCCGAAACCTGTCCGGACGGGAAACTCCATATCGCTGAAGATATTGTATTCTGTGAAGTAATTGACAGGGATGAGAATGGAGTAGGAGACCTCTACATTACAAATCTGTTTTCATACACCGTACCCTATATCCGCTATCAGCTTGGTGACAGGATAAAATTATCAAAGGACCTGTGTACCTGTGGCAGAAACTCAAAGGTCATAGAAACCATAGTAGGGAGGGAGGCAGAGTATATCGAGTTGCCAGATGGAAGAAAATATCCGGTTACAGCTTTCCACTATTCTGGTTATACGGAAAACGTGCTGACCTATCAATTAATCTATCAAAAGAGCCAGAGGAAAATTACCATGAACTATATTCCTCTGAGGGATGATCAACCGGTCATGGAAAAGGAATTACGCCAGTATTGGAAGGACCATTTTGGTCTGAAGGCAGAGATCCGGCGTGTTTCACGAATCGAATACTCTCCAGGAGGAAAGAAGAAGAAATTTATTAGCAAGGACTAAAGAATCTTAAAGTATGAGGATCAATTTTGTTGGTGATGTGGGAATTTTCAGAAAATTCGAGGAGCATGAAATTGATCCTTTTGAAGGGGTTTATCTTCCTGCGGCTGATCTGAACATTGCCAATTTTGAATTCATCATTTCCAAAGAACGCAAACGCTTTTTTTATGATGTTCAGGATCAATACAGTTGCAGTTATGAATACCTGGAAAGATTATCTGTTGACAGGTTTGATGGGTTCGGTCTGGCCAACAATCATTCTCTTGATTACGGATTGGAGGGGGCTCTGGATGTCATTGAATTCATGAATGAAAAGGGTGTGTCTGCCTTCGGTTTTTCAACTACTGCAGAGTACTCCATTGGATCCCTCTCCCAGGATGGTATTACTGTGGGTATCATTGCCTTTGTGAAAGAGGGCAGGTGGAGCAAGAATAAGCATGGTTTCGGACCGGATTCCTATGATCCGGATCAGATCTGTAAACTGATTCGGCAGAATAAAAACGAATTCAATCATTTGATAGTATATCCCCACTGGGGCACCGAACTGGTCGAAATCCCGGATGTACGGGATACTGAGAATGCCCGGAGGTTTATCGATGCAGGGGCAACGGCAGTCATTGGACATCATCCGCATATCTCCCAGGGGATCGAAACTTTTAATGGCGGTGTAATAGCATACAGCCTTGGAAGCTTTATCTACATTCCTGAACAGGAACTGGGCTACTCGGCCGATCATAAGAACAGGGATGTATCTATATGTCTGCAGCTGGAACTCGGCGAAGAAAGAATGCTGTCCTATCGTGCCCACTATTACCGTTATAATAAACAGACTATGATTCCCGAACCGGTCGAAGATGATCATGCAAAGGAATATGCCAAGTATCTGAATGAAAATGTTTTCAACAGGGATCTGTACAGACAGCAGGTAAAGAAAGATTTGCTCAGGAGGGAACTTCGATCATTCTTGCATCGGTTCAGGGCCAAGCCGTTTCAAACCATTTGGAATTACAGCAAGCTGATGAGGGTTTCCAAGTTAAAAAAAATGATTCGTTAACAAGATAGAGATGGAAGATTTATTACACAGGTTTCTGGCACTATTCAATCGATTACCCCTTCCCGTAAGAAACTTCACGGGAAAGCTTTATAACGGGTTGCCTAACAGGTTGAAGTATGGCTCATTTTATTATAAATACCTCAGGCGTCTGATTCGTTTCAGTGAATTCAATAGTGCAGAAGAAATTGCCGCAGCTCAGCAACAGCTTCTGTTCAATCAGATCAATGGGGCGATTGATAAGGTCCCATTTTACAGCAAATACAAGAAACCAGAAAGTCTGGAAGATATTCTTGAATACCCGGTCATTGACAAGCAAACTATTGTGAATTCCTTCAGTGAATTCCTGAATGATTCACTTACCCACAGGCGGATAGTCACCAATACAGGAGGAACCAGCGGGACTCCCCTGGAATTCTTCATTGAAAAAAATGTCGCCAGACCAAAAGAGAAGGCGCATTTCGACTGGTACTGGAAGCAATTCGGGTACACCCCCAACAGCAAGATGCTAATGATCAGAGGCAAACCTCTGCCTCGGAACCGGACCTTTGAGTATAATCCGATCAACAACATCCTGAATATTTCCTGTTACAATGTTAATGAGAACAATATCTCAATGGTGCTGGAGAAAATCAATGGGTTTAACCCTCAGTTTATACATGCTTATCCCTCTGCTTTAAAGAATCTCACCAGCCTTCTGGAATCTCATAAATCTCATCTCTCGCTCTCCATTAAGGCTCTCTTCCTGGGATCGGAACAACTTTTCGAATCAGACAGAAGCTATTTCGAGGAGTTTTACCAAACAAAAGCTGTAAACTGGTACGGCCATAGTGAGCGGTTGGTCTATGGGGGCAATTGTCCCGTTTCCGATGAGTATCACTTCTATCCGGCGTATGGTTACCTTGAGTTACTGGATGAGAACGATCAACCCATTACTAAAGCGGGCCGGGAAGGAAGGATTATCGCCACTGGTTTTGACAATAGGGTAATGCCGTTTATTCGGTACGATACAGGAGATTTGGGAGTGCTCTCAGTTCATAAAGAGTGCCGCTGCGGATTCAAGGGTACCTCTCTGGCCAGTATCACAGGAAGGGGACAGGATTTTATTATCCTTTCGGATCATACAAGAGTCTCACTTACAGCGTTTATTTTCGGTCAGCATCTGGAGGCATTCAATCGTATCCGGGAAATGCAGGTTGTTCAAAACAGAATAGGTGAGATTGAAATAAAAATCGTTAAGAATGATAACTTTACTCTTGTGGATGAGAAAGTTTTGAAATCTACTCTGATGAACTCCGTAGAGCACAAAATTGAAGTGAACTTAACTTATACTGACTTGATTCCAAAAACCCATAGGGGGAAGAGTACTTTTTTTATCACCAGCTTGAATTCATAATATACCATCATCATGAAAGTCATATCCAATCTTAAAAAGGCCATACAATACTATCCACTCTTATACAGGTATAAAAGTCGTAAAAGTCTTTGGCAGATCTTTAGGGAACTGGTTGGTTTGACATTTTTCATGAAGAAGCTTCCAAGTCATTATTTTACCAGGCGCCTCTTCAGGAAGGAAGTGACCAATATCAAAGATTACCTGCCCAATAAATTTCTCTATAACGTTAGCTTGGATATGAATGATCTCCCTGCAGCTGAACTCCTCAGAAACAAGTTATTCTTCAACTTTTATTATGGCCAGTTCCTCAGCAATTTGCCAGAGGTAGTTATGTATAATCACGGGCATGTTTTTATAATTGGTAAAGAGAGGTTTGAGCTAAACACACCCGAAGAATTCGAGGCTTTGCTGAAGGATGTGATCCTGTCCAAATCAAAACATAAGTCATTGTTTATTAAGAAGACTTATGAGTCTTATGGAGGGAAGAATATTGTCCGCATATCGGAAGAGGATTTTCCACTTCCTGCTGAAAAACAACGGGAGCTTTATTCGAACATTACCAGTACCGGCTTTTTATTTCAGGAACCGATTATTCAGCATGCCGAATTAAACAGGATCAATGCGACCAGTGTGAATTCTATCCGGATGGATACGTTCATTGATAAGGATAAAAATATAGAACTTATTTCCGGCTATCTACGTATGAGCATCGATGGAGCCATCGTTGACAATATATCATCGGGAGGGTGTTTTGTGGGTGTGGACATTGAAACCGGGGAATTGCAGAACAATGGGTACTCGTCAATTACGGTGGCCGGGGGTAATATTTTCACTGCACATCCGGTTACTGGTACAACTTTTAAAGGTTTCAAGATACCTTTTTTTGAGGAAGCAAAGAAACTGGTGTTGGAAGCAGCGAGTCTGGTGCCTGGTTTGAGGCTCATTGGTTGGGATATCGCCATCACCGAAAAAGGCCCTGTATTGATCGAGGGGAATTGCGGTTATGATATCACCCTGAATGATCTGGTAGATGGGGGATACCGCTCCAATCCGGTTTTTATGAAAGTGCTGAAAGAAATTAACTTTAGATAACATATACCATACTAATTAATCTGGAATGAAACAACTAATTCAGAATTTTAAAAGTGGCGAGCTATATGTGGATGACCTACCAGTGCCATCCATCAATGAAGGATTTGTATTGGTGTCGAACAAATACTCGCTCATAAGTGCAGGAACAGAAAGATCAACGGTCAGTACAGCCCAGGCAAGTTTAATCGGAAAAGCGAAAAAACGACCTGATCTTGTGAAGCAGGTTATTCAGAACTACAAGAAAGAAGGCTTAAAGGCCACTGTTGAAAAAGTAAGGACAAAGCTTGATTCATTAAAGGCCCTTGGATACAGCAGTGCTGGAGTAGTGTTGGCATCCATGGATACAGAAAATAAGTTTAAACCTGGCGACCTGGTGGCCTGCGCAGGCCAGGATTATGCATCGCATGCAGAGGTTGTATGTATTCCTCAGAATCTTGTGGCCAAGATCCCCGAGGGAGTTGAGCTAACAGATGCGAGTTATACAACCATGGGCTCCATAGCTTTACAGGGGGTAAGGCAGGCGGATCCGACCCTCGGAGAAAATATCTGTGTGATTGGTTTGGGTTTGTTGGGGCAGATAACCTGCCAGTTATTAAGGGCCAATGGATGCAATGTATTTGGGATCGACGTCTCCGGGAGTATGGTTGCCCTGACCAACGAAACTAAAATAGCAAAGGCAATGCACAGGGATGATCCGAATTTGATTCCAGCATGCGAGAATTTTTCGAGGGGGTATGGATTTGACAAGGTAATTATTACTGCCGCAGGGCCCACCAACGATCCTATTGATCTTTCAGGACAAATACTCAGGAAAAAAGGTGTGGTGGTTATGGTTGGCGCCGTTAAAATGGATATTCCACGGGATCCTGATTACTACCGAAAAGAACTTGAACTGAGGATGTCCTGTTCCTATGGCCCCGGACGATACGATGTGAATTACGAGGAGCAGGGTCGAGATTATCCCTATGGGTATGTCCGGTGGACTGAACAGCGTAATATGGAGGCTTTTCTTGGACTCATGGCCAATGGTTCAGTCAACTTGAATCATTTGACGACCCATACTTTCGACATCAAAGATGCCGTACGGGCTTATGACCTGGTCTTAGGGAAATCGAATGAGCCTTTCGTAGGAATTCTTCTTAAGTATGAAGACGAAAATGCCGCCGATGATTATGCGGTTCAGGTGAATATTGCGCCGTTGAGTAATCTGAACATTGGATTTATTGGGGCCGGGAGTTTTGCCCAGTCCTACCTTATACCCAATGCCAAAAAATTTGGCACCCTTGATACTGTAGTTACAAGAAACGGGATGAACGCCAAAAATGTAGCACAGAAGTATGGATTCAATCATGCTTCCACAGACGCTGATAAAGTGATGGATAGCAAGGATATCAATGTGGTTTACATCGCTACCCAGCATGATACCCATGCACAATTCACCTCCCAGGCATTGAAAAATGGAAAAGCTGTATTTGTGGAAAAACCTTTGGCAATGAATACAGAGGAGCTGGAGGATTTGAATAAGATTTACAAGGAGCAGTCATCACCAGCTTTAATGGTTGGATTTAACCGCCGTTTTGCCGATATCATCACCAGGGCAAAGGAATCCTTTCAGGGAATTGGGGAACCCCTCGTGATGAATTTTCGGGTGAATGCAGGTTTCATTCCCAGGGATCATTGGACCCAAACCAGTGCCGGAGGAGGAAGGATCGTGGGAGAGATTTGCCATTTCATAGATCTCATGCAGTATTTTACCGGATCAGAGCCTGTAAAGGTTTTTGCAGAATGCATCGATTCAGGGAGTAGCAACCTCAAAAATGATGACAACATTGCCATCGTTGTGAAGTTTACCGATGGTTCAGTAGGGAATCTGGTGTATGCAGCCAATGGAGATAAAGCATTACCCAAGGAAAGATTGGAGATTATTGGGGGCAATACTGTATTTGTCGTTGACGATTTCAGAAGAGGAATCTTGTACAGGGATAGTAAGGAAACTGTAATCAAAACCTCTGGAAAAGGACACCGTCAGGAAGTAGAGGCATTTATGAAAGCCATACAGGAAGGTGGAGAGATGCCTATCTCATTCAGGTCCATTTACTTAACCACGCTCACCACGTTTAAGATTATCGATTCTCTCGCATCGGGATTGCCACAGGCTATTAATTATTAATACCACCCATGATAGATACTGCAGAGCTTGAAAAACTGAAATACAGGAGACAGTACCTGATCACACCCAAACCTGTAAAATGCCCGTTCCTGCATAAACAGTACAGGCTCAACAGCAATCATCAATTGTATGCACATGTGGATCTGCTGGTTACTGAGCATATGAAAGGGGAATTGAAAATTGTGCTGCTTGGTGATATGTTTGATTATGAGGCCCCCCGGAAAGGCAACCGGGACATTCTGAGAGACCTCCAACATTACGATTTCGAAACATTCCTGAAGGCAACATCGAAATATACCGGACGTTATGTTTTAATCTATATCAGACAAAACTATATTTTCCTGGTTTCCGATGCATCAACTAGCCGGAAAGTATTCTTCAGTGAATTTGAGGAAAATCTCTGGTTCGCATCCCAACCATCGTTGTTGGCAAGTCTGCTTGGATTTGAAAAAACAAAAGATCCTTCCAAGCTATCGTATTATGGCTCGAAAGTGTTTACCAGGTTGAATAATTCAAATATTGGAGATATCACCATATATGACGAGATCCGTCAGTTAACATCAAACCGATACTTTGATGTTTTCAAGTCAGAAGTCCATCGTTTCTGGCCCGATAAGGAGGTGAAATACCGGCCAGTTCAAGATGTTGCCGAGCAATGTGCAATTATCATTAAGGGCATTATGGAAAGCATTGTTCATCGCTATGATGTTATGCTTCCTGTGACAGCAGGTAAAGACTCCCGCCTCCTACTGGCAGGTGCTCGAGATGTAAAGGACAATATATTTTACTACTTGAATCTTAATGAAAAACTGAATGACAAACACCCAGATATACGTATCACCAAGACGCTGTTCAAAAAGCTTGACTTGGATTTTAACCTGTTGTCCATAGAAAAAGAGGTAGATGAAGATTTTATGAGGATTTATTTTCAGAACAATGAACTGGCAACCCGTAAGTATCTCCCACAGATATACAATTATTACTGCCTTCATCAGAACAAGGTAAATCTTCCGGCTAACTTTGTGCATGCATATTGGGGAAACAATATCCTGCATGAAAACAATGTTACACCTGAAACAATAACAAGGCTTTATGGTGTGGATCAGTTTGATTTTGCCGTTACGTATTACAGGGAATGGTTGGCCAGTTGCCACAAGCTATGTAGAGATCTTAATATCAGGATAGTAACACTTTTTTATTGGGAGGAGAGGGTTGGCAATGGTGTTCCCCAGATCCAGTTGGACAAAGATATTGCACAGGAAGAATTTAATCCATTGAATTCCAGGCTGTTGAATGAATTATTTTTTTCAGTCAAACTCGAATATAATAATGTACCTGACTTCATTATTTTTAAAAAGATCACGAAGATCTTATGGCCAGATTTAATGACATTCCCTGTGAATCCAAGTTTTCGAAGATCAACTCAGATGATTTTGAAGAAGATTGGTCTCCTGAACTTGACATTCAAAATATTGTATAAAACAGCCCGAGGCTAGCAATCCATATTTTATTAATTAATATCAATGAACAATAACAAACGCATAGATTTCCTTGGGATTCCCCTGGATGCACTCACCATGGAGGAAACCATTGATTTCATAGATCGGGGCATTCAAAACGGCGACCGCATTAATCATGTGGTGATTAACGCCGGGAAAGTGGTGGCCATGCAGAAGAACGAGGCGCTATTCAAGAGCGTGGTTACCTGTGATCTGATCAATGCTGATGGACAAAGCATTGTTTGGGCTGCCCGGTTTCTGGGTCACTCCATCCCGGAAAGAGTTGCAGGAGTAGATCTGATGCAGAATCTGGTGGAACTGGCAGCCGCAAAGGATTATAAGTGTTTCTTTTTTGGAGCCAGGCAGGATGTAGTGGAAAAAGTGGTGGAGATATACCAAGAGAAATACGGTACACCGATCATCGCCGGGTACCGGAACGGCTATTTCAATGTGGAGGAAGAACCTGCTATTGCACGTCAGATTGGCGAAAGTGGGGCACAGCTTCTATTTGTGGCTATGCCATCTCCAAAGAAAGAAAATTTCATGTATACTTATCGGAATGTCATGTCGGATTTGAATTTCAATATGGGGGTGGGAGGTTCATTTGATGTTGTGGCAGGTGTGACCAGAAGAGCTCCCAGATGGATGCAAAACTTGGGGCTGGAATGGTTTTACAGATTCATTCAGGAGCCAGGCCGCATGTGGAAAAGGTATCTAATAGGTAATATTAAATTTGTTTCCATCATATTAAATGCAAAAATTAAAAAGAACTGACTGTTTATTTCGGATTTTTCATGTGTAGCAAATAATCTGAGAGCGCATAGAACATCCAGCCCTGTGCCCATCTAATATATGGGATTCTGGAGGTAATCAAACGCTGTTTCTGAAAGAAAAAATATCCTTTTCTATGCTGCATATGATCTATTGTCCATGTGAGTACCCGCTCTGCCTGGATTTTATATTTCTGCAATAGCTTCAGCCTGTTCAAGGTGATGATAAACTGTGCCGGAGCGTGTATATCAATGGGATAGAGTGTATTGTTGTAATATTTACATTTGCCGTCTGGTAAAAAGAAGGTATTAATATAGTATTCAAATCCTTTTTCGAGTTGATTCTGATAGTTGAAATCCCCTGAATACATCTGGTATTCTGAAATGCACTCGAGGTTATAACCGGTATGGAAATTATCTACCCACTGATGATGGGGAAGGGTGCTGTATGTCCAAGAACCATCAGCTTTTTGATGCTTCATACAGAATTCAACTGATTTTTTTGCTTCTGATAAGAGGATAGGATCCCCGGTATAATCATAAGTTTTGGCCAACATTTTAGATCCAAGCAAGGTGGCATTGTATACCTGTGACTGATCAAGTGGTGAATAAGAAAAGGAAAAGTCGCCCTGGTTATCATAGGTCCTGTTCAGGTCATTCAGTATAAATGACGAAATAGAATTTGCACTTTCCAGGATATCCTCATCCTGTAGGATATCATATGCATTATAGAGCCCAAAACCGATAAAAGTTGAGGCGACAACCGTAGGGGTTTGGGCAGGTTGATAAAAGGCTTTTGCCTGCCAGTCAAAGTTATACCCCCAGCAAGCGCCTGAATATCCTGGAGAATTGTGTTCCAGGATAAGATCCACCAGGGATCTGATACGAGATAAATACTCCTCCTTTGGATCCATGTGATACAGATTGCAGTAACCGTTTAGGAAAAGTGCCAGTCCTTTTGGATTAATACCTTTCTCAATAAGGAAGAGCCTTCTAAGATTAATTGGATTCCGCTTGAAAGCCTGGATCCATGCCAACCT
>Ga0255379_10014_pt1 | contig 24972 bp, 13 predicted proteins | sample ANMaggSeSYBR01I3_FD_182105 | JGI IMG/M metagenome (GOLD analysis project Ga0255379, IMG submission 182105) | Sediment cell enrichment communities from methane seep in Santa Monica Basin, California, United Staets - ANME aggregate JGI... | ecosystem: Environmental > Aquatic > Marine > Cold seeps >... | reverse complement strand
TAGTTACTATATCTTTCTCGGTACTATGAGGCACTAAATATATTATACCATCTTCGGTACTGTAGACTTCAACAGATTCTGGGCGAAATAGATAGTTGGCAGCAACAGAGAGATGTATAACTCCACATTCAGTTGTTATATATGCATTTGGACTCCCATTAGATGTAACGTAAACAGAATTCTGTATAAAGGCTTCACATACACAGACTTCCCAGAGGGAGGGCATTTCACTAATATCCAGACCTAATGCTTGGATGTTTGAAATATCCAAATTGATTATTTGATTCCGTCCACAACTCAAACCAGATAAAGCACTATTATGAGAAACATCCAGCGTAGTTAATTGGTTATCACTGCAATCCAATCTCTCTAAATCAGAATTTTTTGAAACATCAAGGCTGAAAAAGAGGTTTTCGCTACACTTTAAATAAAATAATGAGGTATTCATTGAAAGATCCAGACTGGTTAATTGGTTTTTAGCACAGCATAACCACTGTAAAGCCGTTTTTTCAGAAAGATCCAAGCTGGTTAATTGGTTGTCATTGCATTCCAATGTTTCTAAAGCAGTATTCATTGAAACATCCAGAGTGGTTAATGGGTTTTCACTACAGTTTAATCTCTCCAAAGCAGTATTCTTAGAAACATCCAGAGTGATCAATTCATTGTCATTGCATTCCAGTCTCTTTAAATCAGTATTTTTAGAAATATCAAGGCTGGTTAAATGGTTAATTCCGCATCCCAAAGATGTTAAAGCACTATTATTTGAAACATCAAGGCTGGTTAGTCGATTTTCCCAGCATGCCACTTCTGTTATTGCAATATTTTTCGAAACATCCAGACTGGTTAATTGATTATCACTACAATCCAACAATTCAAAAGCAATACTCTTAGAAAAATTCAGGCTGGTTAGTTGATTATGCCAGCATGCTAATGCTATCAAAGCTGGATTATTAGAAACATCCAGCGTGGTTAATTGGTTCCTATGGCAGGATAACCACCGTAAATCAGTATTCTTAGATGCATCCAGACTGGTTAAGTCATTCTCTCCACAACTCAAACCAGCTAAAGCAGTACATCCAGAAACATCCAGACTGGTTATACGGTTCATGAAGCAGTTCAACGATTCTAATGAAGCATTATTTGAAACATCCAGACTGGTCAGTTTATTATATCCACAACTCAAACCAGTTAAAGCAGTACTATTAGAAATATCCAGACTGGTTAATTCGTTAAAAGTACAACTCAAACCAGTTAAAGCAGTATTATTAGAAAAATCCAGACTGGTTATACTGTTCATGAAGCAGTTCAACGATTCTAATGAAGTATTATTTGAAACATCCAGGCTGGTTAATTGGTTATAAACACATTGCAACCTCGTTAAAGCACTACAATTAGAAATATCCAGGCTGGTTAGTTGGTTATCACCGCACTGCAAATCTGTTAAAGCAGTATTGTTCGAAACATCCAGATTGGATAGTTGGTTGTAGCTGCAACTCAAAGTTCCAAGATCAGTGTTATTAGAAACATCCAGAATGCTTAATTGGTTGTGCTCGCATTGCAATCTTTCCAAAGCAGTATTATCAGAAACATTCAAGTTGGTTAATTGGTTACAGGAACAATCCAGCGTATCCAAATTAATAAATGCTTCAATACCTGACATAACTGAAATATTCCCCCTGTTCTCCCAATCCTCCCCACTTACATCCAATGAAGTTATTGCTTCAGCTTCCGCGTGACTGATCAAACTATCTCCATTGGTATCCACTTCTTCTTCAATGAGTGCATGCAGGAAGGCGGTGTCGGGAATAGTTACAGTTTGGGAAAATACCGGGAAAGTCTTTAAAAGAATGATAACCAGGATGAGTCCAATTCCTTTCATGACCATCGAGTTTTAGTCTAACTAAGTTACGAAAGAAACACGTCCTGCCGCTAAAGTATGTTATAGAAATCTTCTTTACGCAAGATCACATACTCCCCCCTGGGCAAGCAATCTGACCCTTGTGGGAAAATCCCTGATGTATTGGTTTGGGTCATTGTCAGTTTTTACTTACATCGTGAACGAAAAACCTGGTGATGGAATCCATGGCAGACAACACTTCCCACTTAAATATCCACTCCCAGCATTTCTCGCTCAATATATCATAAATCGGTGCTGAGTCAGACAAATTCGAAAGAGACAAAATCAATTTTAAGGAAACTAAGACTGATTGTTGAGATATTGCCACTGGATGACAAGGTTGTGGGATTGGCATTGAATGACGACACTTTCACTGATTTTGAAGATGGACTTCAGCATTTTACTGCAATTGAAAACAATCAGGATATTATCATTACTCGAAATCTGAAAGACTTTAAAAATTCCAAAATGCCAGTTATGACAGCAGGACAATTTTTGGAAACAATAGATTAAGTTCAATTCTTCAAAACAAGACCATCTTTTCGGTTCTCAAATTTGAATAAATACACCTCCCCTTTCCTGGAAAATGAAACGGTTACATTCCCGGAGCCGTCAAATTTCAAAGCTTTGGTGGATGCAATTTGTGCGGCTTCCGCTAAATCATCAACTGGTATAATAAGCGTGGCCACTATTGTTTTGCTTGTTGTTGATTTTATCTCTGCGTCAAAATAATCGATCCAATAAAATTTGTTGGTAACATTGATATACTGGCTTGCATGTTTTCCGGGTTGTACTTTAAGTTCTTCATTTGATAGTGGTATTAAGGCCATTGTACCATTCTTTCCATTCAGAATTACGAGGTCATTCTGAACCTCAAAATTAACTCCGGGATGAAAGCGAATTTCAATTTCCGAGCCTGGTTCAGCATCAATCTCATCTACAACAACTGTTATTTCCGGTTTTTCAAGAACGATATGTCTTTTCCATTCTTTAAGCTCTTTATTTGGATATGCTTTGGTAGGATTCATTCGAACATAATCACGCTTATCTGAAGGTTTGAATTCTTCAACTTCACCACCTGCTTCCAAATTCCAGGATTGTTTTCTTAGTTTTCCTGAAATCTGTTTTTCGCCATTTACAAAAATTACATTATGTCCGATACTGGAAGCCTGCGGATAATCGAATCGCATATCGTCAAAATATTTTTCATCATAACCCCCACTGCCAAGATCCCGGATAAAGTATTCTTTCTGCCAGTGCACCACAAAATGGCCAATATCCAGATGTCCATGATGCGGATCGTTATTCATTCCAGCTTTGCCTGCTACCATCACCTTTTCAGGACTCTTAAAATCGCTGCGCATGACCCACCAATCAATGGTCTTAAAGTGAATGGAACCGCTTTTTGGAGGAGTCGGTTTCAATTCGGACCGGGGCCAGATAATATCAAAAATATCATTTCCTTCACCCAAAAAATCATCTCTGTACCATGCTGCCTCTTTGCTGTTGGTTTCAGCAGCCAGTTTATTTATTAAATGAGAACTGCCAATGTAGCGGCCACCTCCTGAATCCTCAAAATTGAGCGAACCTCCTCCGGCCAGTGAGATATATATGGGGAAAGTAACCGGATTACTTTTCAATCGTTCATTTTTAAAAAGGTTATACTTTGATTTTGTTAAACGTTTGAGTGCATCAGCAAAAAAAGTGGATGTATGAACTCCATAATTCCAGTAGCCGCCTCCCTCCTGCCAGCCTCCATCTTCACCCAACTCATTAAGCATGCTGTTTATTCTGTTGTATGATTCAGCCACGATATCGGTCAATTGCGGATTTTCGGTCAGCAATGCAAGTCCGGTTAATCCAACACCCGAATTACACACACCACACCAGTTACACCTGTAGGCTGTGGCCCACCAATGAAATTCGTAATCCCCCCTGACACGCGTCACCACTTTTTCAATTAATGCGCCCCGTATCCTGTCCCGCTGCGCTTCATTAAGAGCAGGGTAAAGCCAATCATACACCGCAGCCATTATACGTCCTGCATCTCCATTGCGATGATCGAAATTGAAATTTACCTGGTCGTCCGGCACATTCCAGGGCATGATACGCGAATAGATGATTGGAAATTCATGTGCCCTCACGGTCCAGGTAGTGAGGTCGCAAAAAGCATCTGCAAACTCAAAAGCTTTATCAGCATATTTTTGCTCCCCGGTCATTTGATAAAGAAAGGCCAGCTCAAATGCGTTGTTTTGGTTTCTGGAATAATAATTTTCATATTTCCCGTCACGGTCCTGTTCCGACCAGTCAGCGCGGGTGTTTTTTCCCTGGACCGGGATGTTATTATCCACAGGCATATGGATATACATGTTGCATTGAGCCTGCAACTTCTCAAATATTAATTGCGATTCAGGATCAGTTTCGATTCGCTGCAGCAGTGCCTGTTTCTCCTCCTCTGTGAAGTAGAGGTAAGGATGTTGTAGTGCCGTTATATCAATGGCTTTGTCAATATCATTCTTTTTTACCTGGGCTGCCAATGGTAAAATGAATTCAAGTACGATTAGAACGATAAAGTATCTTAAGTAATTCATAACTATTTGGTTATTGATCTGGTTGATTCTGCTTTAAGAATATATTTTCATCATACAAATTAAGCTTTTTTCCTGGATCATCAGCCAGATTATAAAGCTGAGGTTTGAAATCCTTCACTGTTTCTTGAATATTACTTACCTTTCATGATGGCAAAAAGCCCCAGAATTCGATCATTGATTCCGTAATCAAACAGAGACTTTTATTCAATCGGCAGTGCCTGACAAATTATATTTCAGTATTTTTACTCATGTACTGTTTTTTACAGTAAAAACTTAAAAAAATGGATCGTCGAAAATTTATTAAGAACTCTGGTTATACTACCGGTATGATGGCCGTTGCACCTGTAGTTATTAAAGATTTTGCAGGCAACAGCCCGAATGATACCCTGAATGTGGCAGTTGTCGGAATAAGCGGAAACCGGCCAAGGATCAGGGGAATGATAGGAGGCAGGGGCATGACGCATATAAGAAATTATGCTGACATCCCCAATGTAAGGGTTACAGCAATTTGTGATGTCGATGAAAGATTGTTCCCGGCAGCCATAGCTGAAGTGGAGAAACTTTATGGAAACAGACCAAGGACCGAGGTTGATTTTCGCAAACTGATCGAAGATAAAGATATTGATATAATATCCGTGGCTACTCCTGATCACTGGCATGCCCTCCATACCATATGGGCCTGCCAGGCAGGAAAGGATGTTTACGTGGAGAAGCCTGCGCATCAGTTAATTGCCGAAGGACGAAAGATGATAGAAGCAGCCCGTAAATATGATCGCGTGGTTCAGAATGGTATTACCTGGAGAAGCAGCAAGGCCACAAAAGCGGGCATTAAGTTTATACACGATGGAAATCTTGGCAACGTTTATATGGCCAAGGGAATTGTTTACCGCCACCGTGAAAGCATAGGGCATGTGGAAAATACTCACATTCCCGAAGGAGTACACTGGGATATGTTTCTTGGCCCCGCCCCATACCGTCCCTTCAATGAGAACAGATACATTTATAACTGGCACTGGTTCTGGGATACGGGTACAACTGAATTTGGCAACAATGGTATCTACAGGATGGATGGGGCCCGTTGGGCATTGGACAAAAATACCCATCCTGTGAAGGTACATTGTACCGGGGGATTATTCGGTCCGGATTCCGACCAGGAAGTGCCCAATGTAATGATGGCCACCTATGAATATGAGGATGGTAAAATCATACAAAATGAGGTAAGAAGCCTGTTCACCAATCCTGAGGGAGTGGAACAACACAGCGGAACTTTCATTTACAGTGATGAGGGATGGATGGCCCTGTCAGGCGGCAGCTTTAGAACCTATTTTGGCAAAAATAATGAACCGGGACCCAGTATGTCTGAGGATGATCTTCCGGAGGAAGAGAGAACCAATGTCTGGAAAAATTTCGTTGAATGTGTCAGAAGCAGAAAATGGCAGGATCTTGACTGCGATATCGCGGAAGGTCACATGTCGGCTGCCATAGGACATCTGGGAAATATTTCTTACCGAACGGGTCGCAAACTTAACTTTGATCCGGAAACTGAAAAATTTGTCAACGATCAGGAAGCAGATTCATACCTGACGAGGAATTACCGTGATCCATATGGTATGCCTGAAAAAATTTAGAAAGTATAACCAGGTATAAATAACCCAATTATTGACTCAAATAAAAACTCAAAAGAGGTAATCATGAAAGATATTTTTTCCAGAAGGAATTTTATTCGCACCGCTGCATTATCCGGAACTGCCATTGCAATACCCGGGAAATTAAGCGGTGCATCCCCGTCTTATAAGGTTGATTCATTTGAACTGAATGAAAATCCTTTGAAACTGGGAGTTATGACCTATACCCTTGCCAGGGAATGGGATATTGATACCATTATCAAGAATTTAAGCGAAGCTGGCTATCAAACAGTGGAATTGCGTACAACACATTCACATGGCGTAGAAGTAACACTGAGTGAAAATGAGCGCCAGGAAGTAAAAAAACGATTCGAAGACTCCCCTCTCGAAGCCATCAGCCTGGCAAGCGGATTCAGTTACCACTCTCCGGATCCTGATGAACTGAAAAAAAACATTGAAGGAACCAATGAATATACCCTGCTGGCCCGCGATGTAGGAGCCCTTGGTTTCAGGGTTTTTCCAAATGCTCTTCCAAAAGAAGTGCCGGAAGAAAAAACCATGGAACAGATAGGCAGGGCATTGGCTGAAGTTGGTGAATTTGCTTACAATCACGGCGTTGAGATAAGGGTCTGCGTACACGGGACTGGAACGAACAGGGTCTCCGTTATTAAAAAAATCATAGATTATTCCCAAAGCTCTCATGTGTATGTAAATTGGAACTGTGACGCCAATGACATAGAAGGGCAGGGCCTCGAATACAATTTTAATCTGATCAAAGACCGGATCCGGAGCCTTCACATACATGAACTTTGGGATGAGTACCCATACAGGCAACTGTTTCAGCTGCTTTCAGATAATAATTTTACTGGATACTGCAATGCTGAAATATCCGGGAATGATGATCCGGTAAGGTTCCTGAGGTACTACCGTGGATTATTCCTGGCACTTCAGAATGCCCTGTGAATTTAATCCAATATTTATTGGTCACGAAACGCATACAGGTGTTTATCAGTTCTGATATACAGCACATCATCCACAGCAACCGGTGATGCACCAATCTTTTCCTTCAGTTTGTTATGGGCAAGGATACTGAAATCTTCGGCAGAGAGTACAGTCACTGTGCCATTGTAAGAACATGTGTAAACACGGTTCCCTGCCAGCATGGGTGAAGCAAGATAACTACCACTGGCTCCTACTCTGTCTTTATGGAGCACTTCCCCGGTTTCCCGGTTGACCACGGTCATGATCCCCCCGCTCTTTATGAACAACACATTTTTATTAATCACCAGTGGAGAAGGAGTTTCCGGGGTATCATCAGCAATCTTCCAAATAATATCTGTTACCGGCCTTTCACCTGAACCCTCAATGGGAAGTGCCAGCATACCGTGATCCCCATAATATTTGAACGCCATTTCCCACAGGTTATCCCATTCGCTTTCTTCCAGGGATCCATCTCCATTTTCATCACTCCCGGAAAAGACCCATTCTCTATTCAGAGCCATGCTGGATTCAGGAGCATCAGTTCTTTCCGGCCTCTGGAAGACCATCATATCGTCTGAAAGTTCATCCCGTTCAACCTTCCCGTTGCCATTCCTGTCAACCTCGCTTACGAGATCGATAAAAGGTACAAACTTACCCTGCAAACTCTTTTCGCCCATATTGGTCCAGGTATTTACGTAAAGCATGTCATCCTTAATCACCGGAGTTCCCACAGACGATGTGAGAGTGGATAACCACCATTCCGGAGTACCATTTTGGAGATTATAAGCGATGATCTCATTGGAATGGTGCAATATGATCAGGTCATTCCACAGAACCGGAGTGGCTCTGCAGAGAATGGATCCCCACCGGTGATCCTGCGCCCTGATTGTCCAGGCAGTATCGCCGGTTTCGCAATCCAGTGCAAGGATCCTGGGATCTTCGAAATACGAAATATCCAGGATTAGCAGGCTGTCAAGGACAACCGGTGAACTCGCTCCCCCCCACCGTATCCGTGAAACGGATTTAAATTTATACTCCCAGTCTCTGGCCCCGGTTAAACTGTAGGCAACCACCCCGAAACCGGGAAACACGGAGAATATCCTCTCACCATCACTTGCCACTGTGGGATTGGCATACCCATTTATTGGGTGCAGGTCATAAAAGTCCAGTGGAGAGACAGAATCCCGCCAGAGCACCTCCCCGTTTTCCCGGTTAAAAGCCACTGTGTATAACAGGCTGTCCGAATCATCAAATCCGGTCAGGAAAATCCTGTCATTAACAATGCATGGAGAGGACCATCCCGGAATAATCTCTGTCTTCCAGAGCAGGTTGGTATCTGCATTGAAATGGACGGGTGGATCCGCATTTTCTGGAGCGATCCCTGAAGCATTGGGTCCCCGGAACTGAAGCCAGTAGAGAGACTCGGACTGGTATTTATACCGCCCTTTTGATAGATTATCACAAGAACTCAGACTGGCGATTAAAACAATGCACGCTGAAAGTGCCAGATAGTAGTGAATGAAGGGGGAAAAGAGATAGAAACGAAGAATTGTAAGATACCTTTTCATGTTTCCGGGATTTAATGTGCGTAAACAAATTACAAACATTATGACTTCAAGTCAATTTAAATAGTTAATTAGATTCCATTTAGCTCCTATCTGGTTGATTTAAAATAATTTGCTTACCTTACTGTTAAATCCAGGGTAGTATTTTCAATTTGACGAATAAATCACAAATGAAAACTCCTTGCATAGTTAGTATGTCTAAAACTTTTAGACCGGGTAAAAGAGCGATCCTGTCAGCCATATTCATCATGGCTGTAGTTTCCTTTTGTGATGCTTTTACAACCAGGGCTAATGACATGGTCCATCGCGCCAGCTCAACCACAATTGACAGGTGGATATATACAATCACAGCAAGTGCAGAATCTAATGGGAGCATCTCACCCTCAGGTAGTGTATATGTATGGCGCAATACCAGTAAGACCTTTGTCATCAGCGCGAATACAGACTATGAAATATCGGATGTACAGGTCGATGGGGAGAGTCAGGGAGCGGTAAGCAGTTACACCTTTTTAAAAGTAAATGCTGACCATTCCATCTCAGCAAGCTTTGCTGGGAGAAAATACATCATCACAGCAAGCGCAGGTACCGGGGGAAGCATCTCCCCATCGGGTATTATAGAAGTAAAGAAAGATGGCAGTGAGACCTTTACCATCAGTGCGAATACAGGCTATGATATTTTGGATGTAGTAGTAGATGGGGAAAGTCAGGGAGCGGTATCCAGTTATACATTCTCAAAGGTAAAGTCTGACCATTCCATTGAAGCAACTTTTTCATCTGAGAGATTTACGATCACACCAACAGCAGGAGCTAATGGGAGTATTACACCCTCCGAAGCAACAGTTGTTAATCATGGAACCGACCTGAAATTTACCTTTACCCCTGACGCAGGTTACAGAGTTGAAGATGTACTGGTTGATGGAGTCAGCATTGGACCGGTAGCCAATTATACATTTACTGATATTTCATCAGATCACACCATTAATGTGATATTTATTCAAACGCTTGAGATTCACGATGTTACTATTCCAAATGTATCTATGAAGATCGGAGATGTGGTCCCTGCCACCATCACTGTGGATGATGACAAAGGAATACCTTACACCTTCATCTCAGGGTCGGTGGGAGGATATCCGCTTGTGGGATTTCAGCGTATTTCGGCCACCAGCTATCAGGCGAATTTCAGTATCAACCAGGGAGGAGACAGTTATAGTGCGTCACAGGATATCCCTGTATCCAACCTTGTCATTACAAATGGAGTGATTCAGAGTGCACCCTATAATCTCCATGTTATACAGAACAGTGATCCTCTCGATGCAAAATTGCCAGTGATCAGTTCCATGCAGGTAGCAGGTGGAAATAAGAAGATTGGAGATGTGGTTATTCTGAACATTAATGCGGATGGGCTAAATTATAATGCACACCCACTCACAACCATAAACGGGATTGCTGTAACAGCGCCCAATGTTATCTTTACTGAATCGGGCGGGGGTAAATATATTCTCAGTTATACCGTTCAGGAGGGAGATACAGATGTAAGTCCAGGTTTTTTTGAATTAGAGGCCTCAGTCATTCTGGTGAAACCTTCGGGCAATGTCGGTTTGCCTTATTCAACGGTGGCTAACGCGTCTCAGCTTACCATTGATGCACATCCTCCTGTGGTTACACGTTTGGAAGTACCATCAATAGAGGTGGGTGTCGGAGGTACGGTTCGGGTGACGATTACTGCCGACGGAATGGGTTATGCGGCGGGAACAGGAACCGTGGTTAACGGGGTACCATTGAGTTCATCCCGGGTGACTTTCACTGAGCGTTCGGGTAACTTGTATGAGCTATCTTATTTGGTTGTAATCGAAGATGCTGCTGTTTCACCAGGCAACCTGCAGGTAAGCATTGTGCTGACAGATTTGGCCGGTAATGCTGGAAAAATCTATATAACCCTTGAGCCAAACAACCTGGAGATCTATACAGCTTTGCCAGAAGCGTTGATTACAGGAACTCCTGAGATCTGTGAAGGGGAAGAGGCAGAGCTGAGTGTATATCTGAGCGGAAGATCGCCATGGAGTATTGATCTGAATAACGGTACAACCACCACTCCATTCACGAATATTACATCAGCAGATTATAAAATAATTGTAGCCCCGGTTCAGACGACCACTTACCAGATCAGTTCGGTCACGGATGTGAATGGGGTGGAGAATACGGGTGCCGGGAATGTCCAGGTTACGGTAAATGAAAAAACCGATGTGGAGATTATCAACCTGGCCTCAGGGTACAATGTGGAAGCTGACCCGGTCAAACTCGAAGCGGATGTTCCGGGAGGAACATTCTCAGGTCCGGGGGTGAACAGTGCAACCGGATATTTTTATCCGGGTATTGCAGACACAGTCAATTCACCCCATACCATTTATTACACCTACATGAATGACAACGGTTGTAGCAGTATTGCCAGTAAGCTTGTATATGTATTGGGGGCTGAGGGTGCAATTTTGATACCAGATATAACAGTTTGTGAATACGACGACCCCTTTGTAGTAAGTGTTTTGAATGTTCCGGGAGCAAGCGGTTCTTTCAGGTTGTTGAATTCCGCTTCTCAGCCTGTGTCAGGTCTTACCGATAACGGGAATAATACGGCAACTATTGATCCTTCTCTGTTAAACTCAGATAACTACACCATTGAATATCAGTATCTTAATGAAATAACCCTCTATCTCTGGAAAGCTTTTTCAGTTGAATCTGTAAATCAACCCCTGATCCTAAACCTGAATGAAAGTTCATATTGCCAGAATGTGGCCCCATTTATGCTCCAATCCGATGTAGCGAATGTTCTGTTTGAAGGTCCAGGTGTTTCAGGGAACGTGAATGATGGTTTCACATTCAATCCGCGTGAAACCGATCCCGGAAATATTTTAATTACTTGTACCTCGTTCTCCGAAAATGGTTGCGCAGCAAGCACCCAAAAGAGTGTACTCATCGAGCTTGTACCTGAAGTGAAGTTCGGAATCAATACAGCATGTATTCCTGAAGGAGGAGAGAATGTATCCTTTGATAACCAGACCAGTGGAAAGTTATCCGTAGAAACCTGGAGTTGGGATTTTGGTGATACCGGCAGCGGTCAGAATAACCATAGCAACCTTATTGATCCCACACACTTTTACCAGGAACCAGGTCAAAAAAGCATCAGCCTCACTGCAACCACATTTGAAGGATGTGTTGCCACATATGTGGTGGATTCCATCATTGACAGTCAGCCTGTGGCAGACTTCACATGGATTAGCGATTGTTTTACCAATGGATCAGATCTGCAATTTGTAAACAGGTCCAATTATGGATCCGGTTCAGTTGATACAATCATATGGACATTCAAAACCAGTAACGGTGTTGTTCTGGATGAGATTGGTTCCATTTCCCCTACTGATACTGTTGCATTCACGTTTACTATGGTTAACAATTACCTGGTCGATTTGTACACCATGAGCAATGGAGGATGTTCCAGTGAATTATCAAAAGAGATAATACTGAGGCCAACCATTCAGATGGGCAGTGAAGGCTATAAAGAAAGCTTTGATGCCAGTGAAGGACTGTGGACCATCCGTTCGGAGGATCAGGTGGAAAGCTGGGTCTGGGATCTGCCTGATTTTACCGGACATACCCAGGTACCGGGTGATAAGGCGTGGTTTACCCGCTTGCCGTTCGGAGGTTCCGGCTACAATGAGAACTCCTGGATCCAGAGTCCCTGCTTCGATTTTACGGATGTTGACCGGCCCCTGATCCGGATGGATATCATGCGAAGTTTTGTTCCGGATCTGAATGGTACGGTACTTCAGTATCAGGATGTGATTGAAGAGGGATGGAAAACAGTAGGTGAAAACAGACCGGGAATAGGGTGGTATAATGCCAGTAATATCATTAATAAACCAGGTGGAAGCAGTATTGGCTGGGGATTGGATGTGTTTCATCCGGATACAGAATGGGTTACCGCGGTTCATGACCTGGACCAGGTTGAAGGAAAACCGAATGTGGCGTTTAGGATTGCCATTGCAACCAGCGGAGAACAGGGTATGGATAACCAGGGTTTTGCGTTTGACAATGTGGTTATTGCAGAACGATCGAAACTTGCTGTTTTGGAGCACTTTACAAACTACACAGATAACACATCCAGGTTAGCAGATGATATCATTGACGCACTAGGGAAGAACCACTCAAAGGATGTAATCGATCTGCAATATCATATGGGTTATCCAGAGATGGATCCCATGAACGAGCACAATCCTGTTCCTTCATCTACGAGATCGTTCAATTATGGAGTTCCCCAGATACCCTACAGTGTACTTGATGGAGGGGTGAATTTTGATCACCGGTATGCTTATTCTGACCTGAAGACAAGTTCCATCGGGGATCATCTGCGGTTGGTTACTCTGGAGATTCCGGCATTTGATATTGAACTGTCTGTCGATTGGCAGGGATCGAGTCTGGAGGCCAATACCACCGTTACCTGTGCGACTGATCGGTTTGACCAATACATTCAGCTCTACCTGGTCGTGTTTGAGACTTCGGTGACTGCCTACACCGGACCCAATGGAGACACACATTTCAGAAATGTTGTACTTGATATGTTGCCAACACCAGCTGGAAGATTGCTGGGAGACAACTGGCGTGAAGGAAAGAGCGATGTCCACACCGATACCTGGACTTACAGGCCCTATGTGGAAAACATCAATGACCTGGCAGTTGCAGCTTTTCTTCAGGACCGAAATAACGGCCAGATCCTTCAGGCCGCTGTTGACTATAAAGATAAGACGGTAGGTGTACTGGATCCTGTAACTGAAATGAGAAGTCTGCATATCTATCCCAATCCGGCACGCAACACTTTTTATGTGAATCTTGGAGCCATAACAGAGTATTACGGGAGGATTGAGCTGCTGGACATGAGCGGAAAGGTGGTGCTGGCAGAAAATGTTCCGGCCGGATACCAGATATTCCAGTTGGATATAGAACATCTGAACCGGGGTATGTATATCCTCCAATGGATTGAGTCAGGAGAGGTCAAAGGAGTAAGTAAGATTGTGAAGACCCGGTAACCTGCAGCCTGTTAAAACGGTTTATTTGTCGAAGTTTGTGAAGAGATAATCAATTGATCATTAACCTGAGCCTCAATAATCATAATCCTGAACAACCGGCTTCCCATTCTCAAAATCATAGAACGTTTTTCTCATAATATCTGCTATCAGCAATTTGTAACTGATATAAGCATTGAGGTGAGACTGGTATGCAGCATTTAACCTGGTCCGGTCCAGGGCAAGGGCCTGGCTGTCTATATCTCCGTCTGAAAATCTTTGCCGGGAGATATTGAAGCTTTTTTCTGCAAGCTGCACATTTTTTTCCAGCAATTGCAGGCGTCGCAGACTGCTGTTCAATTGCTTCACGGAGTTCCTGATTTCTCTCTCAATGTTGATCTTTTCCTGGTCATAGCTTCGTTTATTCACCTCTAAACCGGAAAGTGCGGCATTAACCATGGACTTGTTTTCTCCCCAGTCGAATATGGGGATCCGAATTCGTAATGCCACACCAAAATTACCGGGTCTGTCACGCATCTGTTGCCATGAATTTCCCACTCCATCAGTGAACCCATGTGGCAGGGTATGCTGGTCCGTCCCGATCAAATCATAATAGGCTGTAATATCACCTTTCACCATACCCTCAGATTTAATTCTTTTTATTTCCAGCTTCGAGAGTTCTATCTGGATCTCGTTCTCCCGAAGTTCCATCCTGTTCTCCAGACCGTGCCTTACGGCCATCTCTTCGTCCACATCGATGATATTATAACTCATATCACTGATCACCAGCACCTGGTCCTGGAGGGAGAGACCTAGCTGTTGCTTGAAGAAATTCATCTGTGAAATAAATTCCACCTCAGCGATATCGAAATCATTATTGGCTTCTCCCAGATCAACCTCCATCTGCAGGGCTTCAACCTCCCTGATCAATCCGGCTTCATATTTATTTTGCGCAATTTCGTATGCCTCCTGCTGCCTTTCGAGGACCTGATTGGCAATGTTTTCGCGCTCTCTGGTTGCAACCAGGTTATAGAATGCCTGGCTGGTTTCAAAAATGAGATCAAGTTCAGCTCTTTTAAGGCTTCTGAGGGACAATTCGTAATTGAGCTTGGCTTTCTTAAACTCGGTTCTTACTCGGTTATACACATAAAATGCACTCAATGGCTGCACCAATCCCAGGCGAGCATCCAGTCGGGTTAATCTTTCATCTGTATGATAATTCATCAGGTTATCCAGGCCGGTACTCATGTATAATTGTCCATCTGTCGGTAGCGGCTGACTGACCACAACACTGCCATTATACCTCAACTGCTGAACCGGGTAAAAAGCAATCCCCGCAGTGTCTTCAAACTGGCGAATCGTCTCCGTATAATCCGGCACGGTAAAGTTCAGGTCAATGTGAGTCTTTAAACGGCTTGTAGCAGCTTTGAGTTCAAACCCGGCCTGGGCAAGTACCTGGTTCAGGATCAACATCTGGTGACTTTTCTGTTTGGCAATCTCAATACTCCTTTGAAGATCAAGCTCATAGATTTCCTGGGAATACGCTCTCTTTAACGGGAACAGGATTCCTAAGGCCAGAGATGCAAGCAACAGACCTTTCATCTTTACATTAGTTTTCGCAACCATGAGAACAGTATTTGATGTATGGGTTATTCAATCAATAAGTGCCACAAGGGACAATCACTCATGACGTATAGATTCAATGGGTTCAAGGGCAGCAGCTTTTTTTGCAGGCAGGTAACCAAAATTAATTCCCACAATTACCGAGAAGAGAAAGGCGATGACCACAGAATACAATGCTACACTGATGGTAATATCTGTGAGAAATGTGATTGAAATTGAAATGGTCAGACCCAGCACAACTCCTATAATACCGCCGGTAATGCTGAGCATGACCGCTTCGGTTAAGAATTGACGCATGATATCATTCTTTCTGGCACCAAGGGCCCTTCTAATCCCTATTTCCCTGGTGCGTTCAAGCACGCTTGCCAACATAATGTTCATGATTCCAATTCCTCCAACCAGAAGAGAGATGGCTGCAATGGATCCAAGCAGAAAATTATATATCTTTCTTTCTTTCTCTTCCTGCTTCATCAATTCAAAGGGAATAATAATGCTAAAATCCTCATTGTTAAAATGATGCCGGTTTAACATTTGTCTGATAATGGAAGAGATTTCAGGCAGTTTATCAGAACTGGCAACTTTTACAGTGATCTGTGAGATTTCACTTTCAAGCTGGTTCTCCCTGATAAACCGCTTGTTAAAAGTGGTAAGTGGAAGATATATGTCATTATTCAGATCCCGTGAAGCCAATTCACCTACTGTTTCTGTGAAAAGGGCTTTATTATGCATTACTCCTGCTACTTCAAACCACTGATCCTCTATCTTAATGTCCTTCCCAACCGGATCCTCAAATGGGAAAAGGTCATCTGCGATTGTTGCTCCTAAAACACAGACCTTCAAATGTCTGAGGTAATCATCCTCTTTTATAAACTCCCCGTCTGCGGGGGTGTAGTTCAGAATATTTATAAATGAAGGGGTAATCCCAATGATTCTGGCCTTTCCTGTCTTATCAGCATACTGGACAGTAACATCTTTCTCGGCCTGTGGAGCTATGTCTTCAATAAGGGGTACAATCTCCATAATTGCTTCGGCATCGGAGATTGACAATCCTTGTGAAAACTTTGCCCTGACCTCCTCCAGTTCTTTATCAGTGAATTCCTTATCCCTGATAATGATATTATTTATACCAAGGTCCTTGTATTTTGCAATTGCCGCCCGTTTTGCACCTTCACCGATAGATAACATGGCTATCACAGACGCCACTCCAAAGATAATCCCCAGCATGGTAAGGAAAGAGCGAAACTTGTGATCAACAATGGCCAGAAAGGCAAGTTTAAAGTTCTCTTCAATTCTCATGATGTTGACATATACCTAAAAATTAATTATTGTTTTAACGCAATTACTTCCTTTTCAGGTACCATGAGTTCAGTTCCCTGTTGGAAGTTACCGTAAACCACAGTATAATTATTATTTCTCGGGCCGATCTCCACAGGCTGTTCAACCCAGCTATTGTTCACGTTCATAAAGAGATAGAAAGTGTTATCCACTCTCTTCAGGCAGCGATTATCTACATACAACACATCCGACAACTCAGCATAATATACCTCACAACTAACTGTCATTCCCGGCTTCAGGACAGGATCGGAAGTTTCCAGGACAACTTCAAAGTCAAATATTTTAACTTTGGATTCTTCCTCCTTATTATAGCTGAGCTTGCCTACATCGGATACCCTGCCATCAAAGGGTTTTTCAGGAAAAGCTTCCAGCCTGACGATCACTCTCTGTCCTGGTTTCACCTTCCCGATATCAGTCTCATTGATGGTTGATACTACTTTAATTTTACTCAAATCCGGGACCAGGGCAAGCTCTGCACCCTGGTGGGTGTCATCCCCCACACGGTAGAGCTGTTTGGTGCGTCTGTTCTTTGATATCTGAAAAATGCCATCGATTGGACTTATTATCGTTAGTTTATTGATGGCCAGCTTTGCCTCCTTTACGTTAGTCTCAACCTGAGATACCTTGATCTTTTGTATCTTCAGGCCGTTTTTGCATATTGAGGTCTCCAGTTCAATGGTCTTCTGTATCCTGTTCTGGTGGATTCCCGACTGCTGAAATTCCAATTGCTTTATCTTCTTCTTTCGTTGAGATTCAAACTCATATTTCGCCAGTTCCAGCTTTTTCAAATCATAATCAGCCTGAACCTCCTGCAATTGCGCCTCCAGTTCCCTGAATCTGATTTCGTTTTCCACCAATAACTTATTCAAATTTGCTTCTTCTGTCTCCAGCAAAGTCTCCTGCTCAATCAAATATTTCATGACGCTCGCCGGATCGAGCTGCCCGACGGAATCTCCTTTCTGCACATGGGATCCATGGTCCATCATTCCCGTTATCTTATATTGCCAGCCATATTTCCAGCCGATATAGGGTATCAGGACTGATCTCGCATTCACTGCAAGAAGCTCACCTGACTCATTTAAGGTTGCAGAAAAATCTCCTTTCTCTATACACAATTCTGCTTTGCTGCCTGTTCTCCCACAGCCGGAAAAAACCAGGCAGATCAATAGTAACCTGAATAGAATGGTATGTACATTCATGAGTACCTGTTTAATTTTTCATAAGCTCTTCATCAGCAAAGGGGTCAGACAATGCTATCACTTCATCCTGGTCAACTCCCTCCTGAATGATAATGAAGTCATTGTTACTGAACCCGGTCACTACTTCCTTCTTATTATAGGAATTTCCTGATCTTGCATAGACATATTTTTTCTTGCCGTCCACAAACAAGGCTTCAATGGGTATATAAAGCACACTGTCAAGCTTATCTATAATGATCCTGCAACTAACTGTCATGCCCGGTAAAAACTTCTCCGAAGTACCATCCAACAAAATTTCGACGGGAAAAACCTTAATTTTTGAGTCACCACCTTTGAATTGTGCCAGGTTGGCGATGGTAATAATTTTCCCTGTGAACACGGTATCCGAGAATGCATCAAGTTTAATTTCCACCTTCTGATCCACCTGGACCTTGGATATATCTATCTCACTGATCTCAGCTTCAACCATAAGTTCACTTAAGTCGGGAAGGTCAATCAGTGGATTTCCTGACCAGGGCTGGTCTCCCACCTGCCACTTATTCCCTGTCCACCAGTTTTTTCTGAGGATAGCTATTCCCGCTGAAGGACTTACAACAGTCAGTTTTTCGAGGGTTATTTCTGCCTCACCCAGATTCGTTTCCTGTTGCTTGATTTTTAACAAGGATTGCTGAACCTCCTCCACATGAATCTTTTGCTGGTTCTTAATCTCTTCACGTGCCTTATCCAGTGATATTTTAGCCTTATCCAGGTTCAGTTGTATCTCTTTGCGCGTAATATCGGCTTCAAAGGTTGCCTGCTCAAGATTGATCTCAGATATTTGATGAGATATGGCGGAGATCTCTATGTTTGCCTTCAACTCTTCAATTTTTGAAGCCTGCTCGGCCCTCTTTTTGTTAAGTTCTGCTTTCGCTATTTCCAGTTCAGCTTCAGCATCAAGAATGGCTTTCCGGACTTCTGAGGGATCAAACAGAATAGCCGTATCACCTGCCTGAATCTGATCACCATCCTCCAAGATCTGGGTTATTTTAAGCAACCCAAATCTCCACGAAATGGGCGGGGAGGAGATATTTATGGCATTGGTAGCATTAATTTCCCCCTCCTCAACCAGGTCAATATAGAACAATCCGTTTTTTACTTTGCAGGTTTCCACCTCCCTGGCTGTCTTTGTTTTACAGCCGGTCAACAATAAGACGATAAGTAATATGGCTATGCTTTTCATTTTCTGATCATGGATTGATGAGCGATTCGGGTGGCTTCTTCAGGGCTAAAATCTCGTGACCATCCAATCCTTTCCCGATGATTGCTTCTTTATTGTTATAATCGGAAACCGATACGATTTTCCTGGTAAATCTTTCATTATCTGCAATATATACAACTTTTAAACTGTCCTCTGTGAAGAGTGAGATCACCGGTACCACGATAGTATCCGGTACATCTCTAACCAGAATATTACAGGTTACTCCGAGTCCGGGCTGGATGTTCAGAGATGAGCTGTCAAGAGAGGCCGTTACATCAAACAGTTTCACCTCAGAATCCTCATTTACAGGTTTGCCTACGGGGGCTTTGTATTTGATTCGTCCGGATAACCGGATCTCCGGGAATGCATCTACTACTAACTCAAGGAGTTGATCTTTAACAACTCTTTTATAATCAGCTTCACTTACTTCCAGTTTTACCTGCATCGCACTGAGATCCGGTATTTGTATGATCGGCAGATTTCCCCAGACTATATCTCCTTCCCTGACCTTTTTTTTTGAAGACCAGAGCTTATCATGGATGATGATTCCTTCAATATCTGAGATAAGTACAAGCTTGTCAAGCTTAGATTTGGCCTGGTCCACCCGGTTTTCGTACTGGCCTATCTTCAGTTTCATTTTCTGCAGTTCAGAATCATTAATTTGCCTCAAAAATTCAAGTTTCTTCAACGTAATTTCTCTTTCCATCTCTGCTTTTTGAAGTTCCAGTCTGATAATTTCCCGGGAGGAAGGCGAGGTAAATTCCAACTGCAGGGAATCTAGTTTTTTGATTTGTGTTGATGCCTCAATGGTCTTTACCTGCGCTTCAAGCATTAGAAATTGAAGCTCCAGATCAGCGACTGATTTGTTGTATTCTGCCCTGGTATTATCCAGCTCATTCAGGGCCTGGAGATATTCATTCTCAATTTCACGGGCTTTCAGAATACACAGTGTATCACCCTCCTCCACAAAGGTTCCTTCAGGTATCAGATATTGAATGGTGACATCAGACCAGAGCCCCGGACAACCATAGCTTCGAGTATTGACAGCTTCCAATGTGCCTGAAACTGTAACAACATCGCGAAAGTCTTTTCTTTCAAGAGGGAAAGTAATAACCTGGTTGAACTCCATTCCCGGTGTACACGAAATAATCCAACCCAGGAACAGAATCAATATTGAATTGTGCAATCTATGTGTTGACAACAACACAGATTTTGGGGTATTTAATGCCCTTAACAGTATCGGATTAGTCCAACAAATTGCAAAAGCCTATTAAGTTACAACATTTATACAAATATTTAAAATCAGCTAAAATAAACAAACGATCTTTCAGAAAACCAAATGCCATGAAAAATGACTATTTTTATTCCAATCCATATACTATTTACATGATCATGAAAAAATTACTTTACCTCTGCCTGGTGTTAACCGGCTGTAGCTTACAGACCCCCGATATCAGGGAATCCACTTCACTTGAAGGAGAGTGGAAATTCAGGATCGATTCGCTGGATGTGGGGATTTCTGAACAATGGTACACAGATATGTTTGACCAGACAGTTACATTACCCGGTTCCATGACAGATAACGGGATGGGCGATGATGTAACACTGGCCACCCGGTGGACCGGGAATATTGTTGACAGGTCCTGGTTTACAGATGAGAAATATTACAGGTACCGGCAGCCGGATAACTTGAAAATACCATTCTGGCTAAAACCTGAAAAGCATTATACTGGAGCTGCCTGGTACCAGAAAGAGGTGATCATCTCTGAAAAATGGGATGGAAAGAGGGTGATCCTGCACCTGGAAAGGTGTCATTGGGAATCGAGGGTATTCATCAATAACCGGGAAGCAGGCAGCAGGAACAGCCTGGCAGTTCCACATGTATATGACATTACATCCTTGCTTGATAAGGGCAAAAACAGGATAAGTATCAGGATCGATAACCGGATGGTCATCCCTGTGGGAGTGAATTCACACAGTGTGAGTGATCATACCCAGACCAACTGGAATGGGATCGTGGGAAGGATCCGTCTCGAAACCCGTCACCCTGTTTTCATTAAGAATCTACAGATCTATCCGGATATCCAGTCCAATAGTGCCCGGGTGATGATTGCCCTGAATAACCAATCGGAAGTCCCCTTTGAAGGGATCCTGGAATTGCAGGCAACCAGTTTCAATACGGAAAAAACACACAGTGCAGCGACCCTTAAAAAGACCATATCAGTAAGTGGTGCCGGACAGGTAGTTGAGGTGGAATATTCCCTGGGAAAGGAAGCCATGCGCTGGAGTGAATTCTCACCAGCGCTCTACCGAATGGAGGCAAGGGTGAAAGATCCGGATGGAGAATTAATCGATCATAAGGCTGAAGATTTCGGGTTGCGGCAATTCAGGGCAAACGGAACCCGGTTCGAAGTGAATGGCCACCCTCTGTTTCTGCGGGGAACCCTGGAATGCTGTATCTTTCCATTAACGGGTTATCCTCCTGTTGACCAGGCATCCTGGGAGTATGTAATGAACCGCTGTAAAGAGCACGGTTTGAATCACATTCGTTTTCATTCCTGGTGTCCGCCCGAAGCAGCATTTGCAGCAGCAGACAACATGGGCATTTACCTCCAGATCGAGTGCAGTTCATGGGCCAACCAGGGCACTTCCCTGGGAGATGGAAGTCCGATCGACAGGTTTATTTACGATGAAGGCGACAGGATCCTGGAGAGCTATGGGAATCATCCCTCATTTTGCATGATGGCTTATGGCAACGAACCGGGAGGAAAGAACCAGAACAAATACCTGGGAGAGTTGCTGGATTACTGGAAATCAAAAGACAACAGGAGGGTCTATACATCAGGGGCAGGCTGGCCCATATTGCCCGGGAACGAATTTCACAATAGTCCCCAACCCCGGATCCAGCAATGGGGAGAGGGCTTGGGAAGTATCATAAATGCCTCTGCTCCTCAGACCAGGAACGACTATAGGGATATAATTTCACAATATGATGTTCCGGTTGTCAGCCATGAAATCGGCCAGTGGTGCGTCTACCCCGACTTCAAGGAGATGGATAAATACACCGGCGTACTGAAACCGACCAATTTTGAGATCTTCAAGGAAACACTGGAAGAGAATCACATGGGAGATCAGGCTGAAGATTTCCTGATGGCCTCAGGTAAGCTTCAGGCACTCTGTTATAAAGCCGAGATTGAGGCAGCTCTGCGGACTCCTGGATTTGCTGGCTTCCAGCTGCTGCAATTGCATGATTTTCCCGGACAGGGAACTGCACTGGTGGGAATCCTGGATCCGTTTTTTAATTCAAAGGGTTACATATCGCCGGAGGAATTCAGAGCATTCTGCAACCAGACTGTTCCGTTGGCCAGAATGGAAAAGAGGATTTTTAAAAGCAGTGAAACTTTTCAGGCAGAGATCGAATTGGCACACTTCGGAGAGGCTCCTCTGCTAAATAAGAGTGTGAAGTGTGAGATCAAAGACACCTCTGGAGAAGTTATGAAGGTGGTCCGGTTCACAAGCAAGGAAATACCTGTGGACAATAACACCTCACTGGGTATGGTAGAATTCAAACTGAATGGTATGACTGAAGCCGGAAAACTAACCCTGACAGTCAGCATCAGTGATACGCCATTCTCCAACGCGTGGGATTTCTGGGTGTACCCTGACATATTGGAATCGGATCCTGGTGAAGTATTTATCACTAATAAACTGGACAATGCAGCAAAATCAGTGTTGGCAGAAGGAGGATCCGTTCTGCTGTTGAGTTATGGTGATATCCGGGAAGATAAAGGAGGTCAGGTTGAGATAGGATTCTCAACTATTTTCTGGAACACGGCATGGACAAGGGGACAGGCACCACACACACTGGGCATTTTATGCAACCCGGATCATCCCCTGTTACAGGAATTTCCAACAGAATATCACAGCAACTGGCAATGGTGGGATCCTGTTACCCATTCCCAGGCCATGATCCTTGACGATCTTCCGGGGAATCTGAAACCTTTGATCCAACCCATTGATACCTGGTTTGAAAACAGGAGGCTGGGACTTGCTTTTGAGGCAAGGGCCGGAAATGGGAAAATAATGGTATGCAGTATTGATCTCCACAGTGGAATGGAGGAGCGTCCTGTATCCAGGCAACTGTTGCACAGCATTCTGCAGTATATGAATTCAACAGATTTCAATCCGGAGGTTGAAATTGGACCGGAACAGGTGAGTGAGATGTTGTATTAACCATGCCTGGAATCCACCAGTACCCCGGAACTCATTGCTATTCCGGTTCCTAACTATTTCAAATAACTATAAAGAAACGTTATAAGCCATTTTTCATTAAATTTGTGAAGATCAAATCACAGTACCCCTGACTCGAATTGATAAAATAAAACCCGCTCACATCCTGATGCTGCTACTGCTTCCTGCAGTGATGTGGCTATTTTTCAATGCCACTGTCAACAGGCATACTCATTATTTATCGGATGGTAATGTCATTATACATGCTCATCCATTTGCCGAATCCGGTTTGGGCACTTCACAGTTGCATCGCCACACCAAAAGAGAGCTGTTGCTTTTAAGTTTTTTCAGTGAATTGGCAACCACCATCCTGTTGCTTCTCTTTTTAAAACCATTTCTATTGGCTTTGCCTCAAATATTAAGGGTTCGTAACAACCATCCTGAACCTGCTAGGGAGTACTATCAGGTCAAGAACTATCACGCTCCTCCATTTCCCCGGTCCATTTTCTGATAATTCTCAGTCTAATTTCTTTTCATCCCAACTTTTTAAAATAAACACCACATGTTGAGATATGGACCATGGTTTCATATTGTGATCGCCGGCCTCGTGATCATCCAGTGCTCCGGAATTGGATGCCAGGCCCAGGACACTGTGCAAATAACCTATCAGGATAGCATCCATCAAAGGATCCTCATGTTGGAAAATGCCATCAATGATATGAACAGAGTCATTTCAGAAAATCAACAGGAGGATGAGTTAGAGGCACTTCTAAAGGAAGCGGACCGGCTTTCGATGCAGAAGGAAAAACAGGAGATAGATGTGTCCAGAAAATACTTCAGTGGAGTACGGCAGCAGCAGGGTCTGAATCCCAATATCAGCTTTGGTATGGATTTGTTCGGCGGATTCAGTACCTCAGATGCCAGTTCAATCAGTGAACCCGGCGATATCAGTTATGGAAACAACGGATTCTATTTAAGAGAAGCCCAGTTATCCCTGGTTGCACCCCTGGATCCCTTTACAAGGGGAGTAGGTTTTCTCTCGGCAACACCTGAAGGATTCTTCGTTGATGAAGTCTACATGGAGTGGCTGAACCTTCCGCTAAACATGAACCTGAAAGCGGGCATGTTTCAATCCGAATTCGGCCTCCTGAACAGGTACCATGACCATGCACTGCCACAATTCGACAGACCGCGTGCACTGGTCAACATGTTTGGCACAGGAGGACTGGGCGGAACGGGTATTGCCTTAAATTTCCTGCTTCCACCTGTAATTGCCCACGCCAGTACACTGGATGTTTCTGTGATCTACGGCAGTAATCCCCAGAGTTTCAGCCCCGATTCTGCTTCAGGTTTCATGTTTACCGGCCAGTTTCTCAACTATTATGACCTGTCGGCCAGCAGCTATATTGAAGTCAGGTTAAGCGGTGCAGCCGGAAATAACGATCATCCGGGAGGGGCCTTTAATTCATATGTGGGAAGTGCAGGAATTGCATACAAATGGGCCCCGGTTGGAAGGGAAAAATACAGGTCCCTGGAGTGGAAGACAGAATACCTGTACGGTTATCAGGAATATTCCGAAGGGAACCATCAGAGCAACGGGTTTTATTCCAGCATTCAGGGTAAACTGAATGCAAG
>Ga0255379_10011_pt1 | contig 25351 bp, 23 predicted proteins | sample ANMaggSeSYBR01I3_FD_182105 | JGI IMG/M metagenome (GOLD analysis project Ga0255379, IMG submission 182105) | Sediment cell enrichment communities from methane seep in Santa Monica Basin, California, United Staets - ANME aggregate JGI... | ecosystem: Environmental > Aquatic > Marine > Cold seeps >... | reverse complement strand
GTTATTTTAGTTAAAGAAAACTATTATTTATATTCATTGTATAAAATTCTTATAAATCCTGCTAACCCCCCCAATACCATCAAATAACTTAAGAATTCCCCAATATCTTTTTTTAAAAGGAATAATAATGAATATGATTGAGCCAATTCCTACAATTAAGTTCAATAGCTTCAGCAACTACTTATTATGTCAGTTCAACTGGTGATGATACTGAAGATGGTCTTTCATTATCAACTCCATGGAGAACAATAACAAAGGTTAATTCAGAATTTGCCAGTTTTCTTCCCGGTGATAGAATCCTTTTTAAGAGAGGTGATCTCTTTACCGGAACACTTAATATATCAAGGTCAGGCTCATCAGGTAATCACATTATTATAAGCGCATATGAAACTGGAGAGGCCCCAATCATAAATGGATTCAATACTATCACTGGATGGACAAGTGAGGGTAGTGGAATATATTCAACATCTGTTTTGTGTGAATCACGTCCAAATATGGTTACTATTAATGGTATAAATACTCCAATTGGAAGATACCCAGATTCAACTTGGTTATCTATTGATAGCCATTTTACTAACACCTCGATAACGGATGAGGAATTGCCTGCTTCGCCGGATTGGGATGGAGCTGAGGTTGTGATTAGAAAAAATGAATGGGTAATAGATAGAAGCATTATTACAGATCATACAAATCATACAATAACTTATAAAAGTGGTTCAATTAAGGATGCAATTGATGGATATGGATATTTTATTCAAAATGATTTAAAAACCCTTACTACTTTTGGAGAATGGTACTACAATTCTTTAACTCACGTATTCTATATGTATTTTGGGACAACTGTTCCAGATGAATATGTAGTTAACGTCAGTTCTATTGATGATTTAATCTATTTTCCAGAAAGCAATTATATTACTATAGACGGCCTCTCATTTATAGGAGCCAATAAAAATGCTATACACATGATAAATAATGATTATATAACTATACAAAATTGTAGTATTAATTTTTCTGGGTTTGATGGAATATATGGGGAGGTTGGAGGTGCTTCTCCATATTGTGTTGTATCAAACAATAATATTAATCATAGTAATAATACAGGCATATCATTAGGTTTGAATTTTACAAATGCAAAAGTAACAAATAATAGAGTAAGAAATTCAGGAGTAATAGCCGGAATGGGGGGGGGCTGGGTTACTTGCTATTCTAGATTATCAGGGAATACATACACGAGGAGATAATGTACTGGTTCAATATAATGAAATAGAAAACACAGGTTATTGTGGCATCACTTTTTTCGGTAGTAATGTTTTAATTGCAAATAATTTCATTAATAATTTTAGCTTAATTGAAACTGATGCAGGAGGTATTTACACTGCTGACTATCTGATCCCGCCAAATTCTGGCCAAAAAATTTTGAATAATATTGTTTTAAATGGGATTGGTGCAACAGCAGGGGCAAAAGGAAAAGTTCAAACTTTTGGTATTTATATAGATGATAATTCCAGCGGAACTAAAGTATCAGGAAATACCATAGCATATTGCAGAACTGCTGGAATATTTGTACATAATGCTCATGAGATTGAAATTATGAACAATACTTCCTATAACAATGGAAATGGTGATGATGCTTGGTGTGGTCAGATGTTATTTTCCCAAACGGATAAGAATAGTATAATTAGAAATATAGTGATGAGAAATAATAAATTTATTTCTAAAGATTCAATTCAAAATTGTTTATCATATTTGACAATATATGACGATGCCGACATTATAAAATTTGGTACTGCTGATTCTAACTACTATGCAAGACCAATAGATGATGATAAAACTATTATGACTGCGGTTGGTCAATATTGGATTATCACAAAAAGAAATCTAACAAATTGGAAGTCTTATTCAAATCAGGATGCAAATTCTCAAAAATCTCCAACATCTACGATAAATGCAAACAATATCATATTTGAATTTAATGCATCAGAGACAGATAAGGTGATTTCCTTAAATAAATCCATGATAGATGTAAAAGGTACGAAATATCAAAATAGCATAACTCTTTCCCCTTATACATCTATCGTTCTGATGGTTGACCCTAATCCAGACCAAAATGTTATTCCTGTCTATTTGAGTTCAGCTATAGAAAATTCAACACCTAATACGCTTGAAATGACTTACAACTTAAGTCTGGCTAACATTGCTCCTGCATCTTCTGCCTTTTGTGTGAAGGTGAATTCTGTAGCGAGAACCGTTAGTAAAGTTACTATTTCAGGAACAGCAGTTCTGTTAACTCTTGCAAGTCCTGTGTTTAAAGATGATGTTGTGACAATATCTTATACGAAATTCTCCAATAATCCACTTCAGACAGCTGCAGGTGGAACAGCTGAAAATATAAGCAATCAACCAGTTACAAATAATTGCATCACTGGCATCAGATATGATGCCAATTCTGAAATTATAAAGCTATATCCAATTCCGAGCGATGGCCATTTCTCAATTGATTTCATCATTCCGCTGCAAAGCGAAATAAGTGAGATTGTAATTACTGATTTCGCATGTAACCGGGTTTATTATGGACTATTAAAGGGAGAGACCAACAAGCAAATCGATTTATCGAACCTTAAGGCTGGGATTTATGTTATGATGGTTATCAACAAAAAAATAGTTGTTACAAAGAAATTCATTATAAACAGATAATCATTAGTGGGTAATAAAAATTAATAGTCGTTCTTTGAAATTCTTTGTACATTGTACATGTAGCGTTTTTTTATAACGTGACTTTAAGCTTCCCCAAAACAGCTAAGCTAGTTTAATAAAATTTCTGTTAACATTAAAGTCTTTGACCTACTCTCAAATTTCCCCTACGGTCTCAAGTAGAGATTCCGGACTTTTTTCAGGTTTGCCAAGGTCCTCCTTTCTGCCAGAAATTAATTCAAGGACAAAAAAGTCCATAAAAACGTTATCTGCAATTACAGATTCTGAAACTGTAAATTCATTCTGCCCAATATTTACAATGCTATTTTCTCTATAAATGAAGGCTGTTAATCCATAATTGATTTAATGATACTGATTCTGTGTATCTTTTCCCATTCTTAGAACGTTGGTAATTTAGATTTTTGGGTTTTATTAAAGTTATCTTCTAATTGAAACTTCTATAATTAATTAACTTTTAGTGATGATATTTTTTACATCAAGTTGGGATGATGGTTCAGAATATGATATGAAATTGGCGGAGGTTTTGATGAAGTTTAATCAGAAAGGAACGTTTTATATTCCTTTGGCTAATTCAATGAATAGAGAAGTTTTAAATTCAAAGAAGATTCGTGAAATCTCAAGGGATTTTGAAATTGGCGCTCATACTCTTAATCACAAGTTTTTAACAAGTATTTCTAATGAAGAAGCTGAGTATGAAATTAAGCAATCGAAAGTTGAATTGGAGGCAATTATTGGGAGATCAGTATTTGGATTTTGTTTCCCAGGTGGAAAGTATAGATCTAGCCATATTCAATATGCCATTCAGGCTGGTTTTACGTATGCTAGAACGGTTAATATGTTTAAACTAGATTATTACCCAAGAATAATGAATACTACGCTACAGGTGTATAACCATTCAAAAATTACGTATTTCATACATTTAATTAAAAGAGGTTATTTTGCTGAGCTATTTCAATACTCTATTCCTGTATTAGGAAATAAACTGTGGGATAAATTAATGTTTGATATTTTGGATTATCAAATTAGTAATGATTCAACTCAAAAAATTACAATTATTCATTTATGGGGCCATTCTTGGGAAATACAAGAAAACGAGATGTGGCGGCAGCTAGAACATTTTTTTGCCCATCTAAATACATATAGAATTCCAACCAAAACAAATTTTGAGATATCTCAACTCTAAGAGATTCTTCTAAAGAATATATCGAGTTATAAAATTGAAATTAGCTGAACTTTATGTTTTAGCCCCGTAGCACTTCGGACATAATTATAGTTCAATATATGTAATAAATTGTTATAATTATGTCAATGGAAAAACGAACATTCACGAAAGAAGAGAAGCTTGAGATCCTGAAAGAGGCAACAGCTCATGGAGTAACTGCCACTTTAGAGAAGTTTGGTATTTATCCTGCCACCTATTACAGCTGGAGGAAGAAATACGATACTATGGGGTTGAGAATGAGAATAAAAACGAAATGATCGGCGCCGATTCATTTCTACAACCATCGGTTTAATAATCACCGTCGGTCGTTCCTTGCTGATACAATATTATGAAGAAAAATGGTTACTATTGAAGTCGAAAAGTAAATAGTCCGAATTATAGGGGGCTAGACCACTTTAGTCCAATTAATGAAAAGAATTCTTTTTCTTAGTCCTCTTCCTCCTCCCTTTTATGGAAGTGGTATTTCAAGTAAAATGTGTCTTGAAATCTTAAAAGCAGACGGTAGATTTGAAGTAACAAACATTAAAACAAACTATTCTAAACAATTGTCTGATATTGGCAAAATAAACATTAGCAAAATAAAAGGATTAATTCATGTAGCAATACAGATAAGGCATTTTATTAAAGACTTTGACCCTGAAATTATTTATTATATGCCAGCAACTTCTGATTTTGGACTATTGAGAGATTCTCTTTTTTTAGGAATCATAAAAATGTCTAATCCGAGAAAATTAATATTGCACATTAGAACTCTATTATTAAAAAAAGATTGGGATAATCCATTGAAAAAAAGCATGTTAAAGAGGTTGTTGCATTGTGATAAAGTCATTATTTTAGGTCCCGAATTAATAGAAAATTTGAACGGGCAAGTAGATAGGAATAAAATTTTCATTTTACCAAATGCAATACCTAATTCTCTTTCAGATAAGGAATTTGAAAGTCTAAACAATAGAAGACGTAAATCCGATCATTTAGATCTCTTATTTCTTTCTTTATTAGAAGAATCAAAAGGTTGGTTTAAGCTTCTAGAAGCGTGTAAATTACTTTGTGATGATGGAGTGAAGTTTACTTGTCATTTTGTCGGTGATTGGAGATCAGATCAGGAAAAACAAAAGTTTTATAGATTTATTCGTAAGAATAATTTATCTGAAAATATTGTTTATCATGGTATGTTAATAGGTAAAGAAAAAAGCGAAATGCTTGCCAAAGCTGACATTTTAGTATTTCCGACTGAAAACGATGCTTTTGGACGAGTTATTATTGAAGCCATGGAATATGGCGTGCCTGTGATTGCAAATAATGTTGGAACTATTCCTTCAATTATTGACAATGGTAAAACTGGATTTATTCTTGAAAAAAATCAAGCTGATGAAATTTGTACCTACATTCTAAAATTACAGAATAAGGATTATAGAAAATTGATGGGGATTAAAAGTAGAGTACGATTTTTAGAAAGGTTTACAATCGGTACATATAGAAATAGATTTATTGATATTATCAATGAAGATTAATTCATAGAGAGAAATAGGGTGAAAGTGCTACAGAAATTAAATACTATATTATAGTAATAGTGGCTTATCCATATAAAGGATGATACTATTGTAAAGAAGAACTATCCAATATTAAGAATTAATAAAGATATTCAATGAATTTTATCTATAGTCTAGGTTTTAAAGTTTATTCGGATGCATTGTCAAAAATTGCAATTGAGGGTAATAGTTGCAGGGTTATAAATACGATTAGTCCAAATTCTTATGGCATCTCCACAAAAGATAGTCTTTTTAGAGCAGCGCTCAAAAGCAGTGATTATTTAGTCTTGGATGGGGCTTATTTTGCATTGGCTTCAATTCTGCTGCAAGGAAAGAATATTCATAAAAATCCGGGCCCAATAGTATTTTATCATTTTATGGATAGAATGAATCAGGCTCACGGGAGGGTTTTCTTTTTAGGGGCTTCACAACCAACCTTAGGAAAAATGAAAATGAGAGCAAGCAGAGAATATAAAAATATTTTGGTAGGTATTTATTCTCCTCCCTTCAAAACAGAATTTAGTGAAGAGGATTCCATCAAAATGATTGAGAGTGTAAATTCGTTTAACCCAGATATCCTTTTTATTGGGATGACCTGCCCTAAGCAAGAGAAATGGGCCTATCTAAATAAGAGGAGAATTAATACTAAATTGATTTGTTCTATTGGAGCTGTTTTCGACTGGTATGCAGGTAATTATAGAGAAATAAAGTCAATATGGTGGAAATTGCGTTTAGGTTGGTTAGTTAGAGCTATTCAAAGGCCTGAACTTTTAAGAAGAAATATTCCATACTATTTGATTTTTTTAAAAGATTTATTGAGGGCATTATTTTACAAAAAACTATAGAACAATGAGACTAATTTTATTAACCCAAGATGATCCATTTTATCTTCCAGCAGCAATTGAAGATTTTATAAAAAAGATTAACATTAGCCATAATCACATTATCATCTCAGCAATAGTTACTTCTGCATCGCCTTTTGGTAGAAGTGAATATTTCTTCAAAAAAATAAAGAAGATATTTTTAATTTTTGGATTAAGTTTTTTTTTATTCTATACTGCCAGATATATCTATAATAAGTTTCTTATTCGTAAGAGTGTTGTCAAAGTGCTGAACAAAAATAGAATCCCTGTTTGGAGACTTTTATCAAGTATTAATAGTAAAGACAACATAGAAAAATTAAAAGAATTGGATCCCGATTTAATAATTATAATTGCAGGTAATCAAATTATTAAGAAATCTGTTCTAGATATTCCAAGATATGGTGTCATAAATGCTCACTCTTCTTTATTGCCAAAATACAAAGGACTAATGCCAACATTCTGGGTTTTAAAAAATAGCGAAAAAGAAACTGGAGTAACTATTTTTAAATTAACAGAAGGCATTGATGATGGACCAATAATAAATAGCCGAAAGATTGAAATTGATTCAACAACAACTCAATCAGAATTGGTAAAAAAATGTAAATATTTGGCAAACGAATTAATTATTGAAGCTTTGGAGTTGGTAACCCCCCCTGGGAAATATAAAAAGAATGAAGGTGGTAGTTACTATAAATTTCCTACAAGAAAGGACGTGAGAGAGTTCTATAAAAATGAAAAACATTTCTTTTGAGTAAGTCCTTTTAAATATGAACAATTTAAGTTTTCCGGAAAATAAACAATTTGCATTTTCAATTATTGATGATACAGATGATGCTTTCCTTTCGAAAATAGCACCAATTTATAAAATACTTTATGAAAATGGATTAATAACGACTAAGACCGTTTGGGTATATCCACCGAGGGATATTAACGAGTCTAAAGGTGATTGCCTTATGAACAATGATTACCTTAATTTTATATTAGACATTAATTCTAAAGGATTTGAGATTGGATTGCATAATGTAGGTAGTGGCGATTATAAAAGAGATGAAATAATTGAAGGTTTAAATGAATTCCATCTTAAATTAGGTTTTTATCCAAAGCTACATGTTAATCACTCTTATAATAAGGATAATATTTATTCTGGAAGTAAAAGGTTTAGTTTCCCATTGAATTATTTAGTTAAGATACTTTATAAAGGATATGATAATTTTTCCGGGGATGATCCTCTATCGGAATATTTTTGGGGTGATTATCATAAAAAATATATTCAGTTTGCCCGAAATTATGAAATAGATAATATTAATACGTATAAAAGTTTACCCTTCATGCCTTTTAGGAAACAGCTTTATGACGAATACTCTAACTTCTGGTTTGGATCAACCTTTGCCCCTAATCAATGGATGTTTAATAATATTGTGACAAAAAAAAATATAGATAAACTTGAAAAGGAAGGTGGAATATGCATATTATATACCCATTTGGGTTATTATATGCAAAGAGGAATTATAAATGATGGTTTTATTCGGATGATAGAATATATCGGTAATAAAAAAAATGGATGGTTTGTTCCGGTAAGTAATATTTTGGACTTTCTAAATCAAAGAAAAATTGAAAAGAATCTAAGCGAATACATTCCAAATACATTTAAAAAGAAAATTGAACTTCATTCGCTTATGACCAGGATAAAGTATAGGTATTTTAATAAAATTGATGATTACCATTTTAAAAAATCTGATGAGTATGAACGATAATAATAAAGTTAAGATTGGTATCATTGGAATTGGTCGTATGGGCATAACCCATTATTCAATTCTTAACAGTCATCCGGATGTGTCTATAAAAGCGGTTGTTGATACATCAGGACATATCCTTTCATTGATTGAGAAATATCTTAAAGGAGTAAAGACTTACAAGGCTTACAATGAGTTATTCAGGCATGAGAAGCTTGATGCTGTTATAATCTGTACCCCTCCTACTCTACATTACCCCATTGCTATTGAGGCAGCAGAAAAAAATATTCATGTATTTTCAGAAAAGCCTTTTACCACCCAAAAAGAACTTGGATTGAAACTTTCAGAAATCTATGAACAGAAAGGATTAGTCAACCAGGTTGGTTATGTAAATCGCTTTAATGACATTTTTATCAAGGTTAAAGAATACCTAGATTTTGAAGTTATTGGAAAGGTTATCCGGTTTAAATCAGAAATGTTTAGCTGTACTATAACAAAAGCTGAAGAAGGAAATACCTGGCGAGACTCGCAAGAAAATGGTGGAGGAGCCTTGTTTGAAGTAGCTTCACATGCAATAGATCTTATCATTTTCCTGATTGGCAAACCCGATAAAATTACAGGTTCCAGCTTAACAAAGATATATTCAAAAAATGTTGAAGATGCAGTTTATGCAACACTACTCTACAGAAGTGGGATTTCTGGCACCCTGAATGTTAACTGGAGTGATGAAAGTTACCGGAAACCAACCAATAAAATAGAAATATTTGGTACAGGAGGAAAAATTTTAGCAGACCAGCATGGTATAAAAATCTATACTAAAATCGCCTTTCCAGAATATAAATTGAGTCAAGGCTGGAATAGTATTTACATCACAGATGTTTTTAAACCAGTTCCTTTTTATGTGAGAGGAAATGAATTTACGAGTGAATTATATCATTTTATTGAGTGCATAAAAAATGATGAAATGAAAAACAGATGTTCTTTTAGAGATGCAACCGGGACACTTGAGCAAATAGAAGCAATTTTCAATGATTATGAACTTAACGGAAAATTTTAATTATGGAATCTATTGATAAAATTGTTTTTGGAGACAATCAGTTTTTCGGGATCAACCATATGTCACAGGAAAAAGCGCAGCAATTGGCTGAACAATTCTTTGATTTGTCTAATATAATAAATGTCTACCAAATTGCCTATGATTTCGGAATCCGCGCTGTTATGTTAAACAGTAACGACAGAGCAAAAAGCATTTGTGACCATTTTAAAAATAATAAGACGAAGTACCCTGATTTGACCTGGTATCCTTCAATCCCATATCCGCACAAATATGCAAACCTGATTAGTGAAAAAGGAATAATACCAACAATAAATGAAATCCTTTTTAAAGACAATTCCGCCTTAGGTATTATTGGCATGCTTGCAAATGGAGGAACCGCAGTATTTGATAAGGATGCTATTAAGCTGATGAAAATGCTTGTGGATGTTGAAATGAGAATGTTCAAAGGATTAAATGTAAAGGTAATTTTTCTTCAGAATCTCATTACAGATCTGATTTTAGGATATGAAGTAAAGGAAATATTTGAGGGATATTGCAATTACATAAAAAGCAAATATAAGGTTCTGCCTGGCTTAATCACCCAAAATATGCCCCGGTTACTGGAAAAACTTAAAGAGTGGCAAATTGAAGAGGTTGTAGTTTGTAGTTCATTTAATGAAATTGGATACCTAATGTCTCCAGATATTGAAAGTTATATAAATGCCGCAGCACAAAATGATCCTTCAAAGTATCAGTTAATGGCTATGTCAACCCTGGCATCGGGTGCTATTAAGGCTAGAGATGCTTATGCTTTTATTAATGCTCAGCCAATTCAATCAGTGGTTTTTGGAGCTTCTTCTTTAAAGAATATTCAAGAGACAATGAGTTTAATCAATCTGAAAAAATTATGAAAACTTAAATAAGAGAATAATGGATCACAGCTGGTGCGTTAACGCAAATTGGAAAATTATTCAATGAATATACTTATCACCGGAATCCATGGTTTTGTGGGGAGTAACTTTGTGCCTGCCCTTAAAGAACAGCACATACTTTATGGCTTGGACATTGTGGCACCTCCAAACGAAGGAGTTAAAAAGACTTTTGAATGGGATGAGTTGGATAGTATTCCTCCGGTAGATCTGATTGTTCACCTGGCCGGTCTGGCACATGATACTAAAAACACTCTCGATTCCAAGAAATATTTTGAGATCAATGTTGGCTTAACTAAGCAAGTTTTCGATTTTTTCTTAAAGTCTAATGCAAAAAAGTTCATCTTTTTTAGTTCGGTAAAAGCTGTGGCAGATTCTGTTCAAGGTGAATTGCTCACTGAAGACTACCTACCACACCCTCAGACAGCTTATGGGAAGTCAAAGCTGGAGGCAGAACGGTATATATTAAGTCAACAAATACCTGAAGGGAAGAACATTTATATTCTTCGCCCCTGCATGATTCATGGTCCCGGCAATAAGGGAAACCTGAACCTGTTATACAAATTTGTAAAAACAGGAATCCCATATCCTTTAGGGGCATTTGAAAATAAACGATCCTTCACTTCAATAGAAAATCTAAATTTTATACTGGAACAATTTATTGAAGAGGATATTGCCTCAGGAATCTACCAGGTAGCCGACGATGAGGCTCTTTCGACAAATGAAGTAATCTCACAGATCGCATTTGCATTAGGCAAAAAAGCGCGAATCTGGAAATTTAGCAAGCAATTGATTACAGCAATGGCTAAAGCAGGCGACCTGTTTCATTTGCCTTTAAATAGTAAACGTTTAAGAAAACTAACTGAAAATTATATTGTTTCAAATAAAAAAATAATTAATGCGTTAGGAACGCCTTTACCCATTTCGAGCAGAAATGGCTTATTACATACGATTAGAAGTTTTTCAGGAAAATAATCTTTTGCATTTGAATCATCCACCGCTATTACAGTCAAAAAACTCCCCATCACCATGTCTGAATTAAGCGATATTATTGTAATTATCATGGTTTTGCTTGGATCTTTTGGTCTTACATTTATATATAGAAGATGGGCCATCAGGAGATCGATACTAGATATACCTAATGAAAGAAGTTCCCATGAAGCACCAGTACCGCGTGGTGGCGGGATCGCTATTGTCATTACATTCTATTCGTACCTATCCTATTTATTGTTGACTGGACAAATTGAAAAAGACTTATTCTTTGCTTTGCTTCCAGGTCTTGTATTAGCTGTTATAGGTATTGTCGATGATTTTAGATCAATTTCTCCTCTAATACGTATTTCAATTCAGTTTGTTTGCGCGGGAGTAGCATTGTTTTTTCTTTCAGGATTTGATGGATTATTTGGAATCCATCAAAAACTACTGTGGTCAGCAATAATGATTATTGGAATTGTCTGGTTTATAAATCTATTTAATTTCCTTGATGGGAGTGATGGAAATGCGTCTATGGAAGCGATTTTCATTGCAATTTCATTATGGATCTTTTCTGGAGTTGATGTATTGTTAATATTGGCTTTCTCCGTAGGAGGTTTTTTATTTTGGAACTGGCCAAAGGCAAGGATCTTCATGGGAGATGTTGGCAGCACAGTACTTGGATTCGTATTAGCCGTATTAGGAGTTTATTTACATAATGAAGAATTACTTGTCTTCCATTATTTTATTATTCTTTCGGCGCTCTTCTGGTTTGATGCTTCCATAACGCTTTTCAGGCGTATTGTTAAACGAGAAAAGCTTATCCATGCTCATAAGAAACACATATACCAAAGGGCAATCCAGTGGGGATTTTCGCATCAAAAGATCCTTTTTCTAGGGCTGGCAATAAACCTAATATTTCTATTAATATGCTTCGTTGTTAGCAAGGGTTATGTAAACTGGATTTCAGGTTATGCAATAACCTTATGTATTCTATGGATTCTAATGAAGATTGTTGATTCGAGAGTTCCTCACAAATAGTTCCTTAGAAAATAAGCTGGAATAATACTCACTTTTGATACACCATGCCTACAGCATACAAATTATTATACATTGTCTTCTCTTTGTGCGCTCTGATTATCTCATTCAATTTGATTGCTCAATATGACCCCATAAATCCTTTTGTAGCCCCAAATGATTCGGTTTTAAGTTTCTATGGATCAGGTGATGTGAATAGTGATAATCTACTTGATTGGGATGATGTGCATCGGTTGGATAGTATCCTAAAAGGTCTGATAGCAGATAACCAGGACGATTTAGTCTTTGATAGGTCGGATATCAATGGAGACCAATCGGTAAACCAACTGGATTTTGAATTATTGGAAGGATTTGTCGCTGGAGATTCAGATTTTCTTCCTTCTCACTGGAATCGTCTAAAAACAAAAGAAGAAAGGATCTCGTGGTTGGAGAAGATGATAATCATTGATAAAACAAATGAACAATTAAGTCCACCCGATTATGTGGGCGACTTTTATTCTGACCAGACCATTATCAATTTCCATGGGTATAATGACATGATTTCTGAATTTTTTGAGAGCCCACACATAACATTTGAATACAACGGGAGGTTTAACTTACCAGTATTTTATTCAGGTATAGGTTCTAGCCATCCAGATTCTTCTTTTACGAGACCAATGATAGCAATCATTGTAGGGGACAATGTCTTTGATTGGAATGATTGGTGTTTCATTGATCCCAAATTGGATAAACTCTTGTTCATAGAAGATTTAGATAATCCTGATCCAAGTCAGCATTTTGATTCACTTCACAATTGGATGGATGGAATAAAAAATATCACAAGGAGAGATACCGCCTCACCTCTGATCGATATTATTCCAACAGAGGATATAATTATCTCTAATTCGGGGCGTGTTGAACTGGAATATAATATCCATGATGAGAATTTGAAGAACGCCTGGTATTGCATAGGGGAAGATCCAATCAGGAATGTAATTTATGACGATTCCATGTATCTCGATGTTGGAAATGACCGGTTGGTATATGCTTTTCAGCCGGAAGGAATATTGGAGCTTAAGTTAAAAAATGGTTTATATGAATTAATGATAGAGGCTGAGGATCTCTTTTATAATAGCTCTCAGAAGAAGCTGAGTATTTCTGTGAATGATCCTCCTCCAGAAATAACTATTCAATCTCCAATCATGGATAGTATATATGATGATGGCCAAATTGATTTTCAGTATAACATAAGTGATCTTGATCTGGCCGGAGCCTGGTATTCATTAGATTCCGGGTTAATGAAAAATGATATTGGAACAGCAGGAACATTAACAATGCAACTAGATAATGGTTTGCACCAGTTGATCGTCTATGCTGAAGATATTTTTCAGAACTGGAGCTCGGATACAGTAGTTTTTTCTGTTGATCAACAGAGTGCCAATGTTGGATTGGATAGTAATAAGGACTCTTGGATAGTTATATATCCAAATCCTGCCAGCAGGATATTACACATCATCCTGAATGAAGGAAGTGAATATATCATAGGCCTTACAATCCAGGATATTAGCGGCAAGGTAATTTGGACATATGTGCGAAATCAACCTATTCAAATGAAAGCTGGGATTGAAGTTGATTTGTCTGATCTACTACCAGGAGTGTATTTATTAAAAGCATCTATGATCAGTGGTGGATTTCTTATGCATAAGATCATCAAGAATTGATCAATTTACTCCACTTCACTATCACCGGCATTAGCTATGGTTCTTGTTCACAGAATTCTATGCTTTTGGGGGCTGTTTTGATTAATCAAGCAATGTATGTGATTAACAGCCTGATTAGGCCTGCTAAATAACAGGTTGGGATGAAGGTGAGAGATTAGTACAAATGTATATTTGATAGCAACACAAAGGCGACCAATCATTTCACAAAATAAGTTGATCAAATTGAACCAACATTAGACAGGTTACCCCGTAAAGATTTTATAATTTCATTTTGAATTACTCCGTGATTAAACTGGAGAATTGATAAATTTTAAATTAAGTATAGCCAAACTGAAGATGAAAGTTGGAGGTTATCAACGGATAGAGCATCTGCGATCAAAGGCCAGGAACCTGTTTAATAAACACTCCCTGCCTCGGTGGTCGGTATTTTTATTTGATGGGAGTGCTGTGGTTATTACTTTTATTTTCGCCTATTTCTTGAGGTACAATTTTGAGTTTGAGGCAATTGATTTTGGATTGGCATTCAACCAATCCCTTCTGGCTATGGGGGTATTTTGTGGCTTTTCATTAATATTCCGGTCATTTGTTGGTCTTATCCGGCATACCACAATCAAGGACATATTTAATGTTATCATTACAACCACTGCATCTCTGGTTACATTACTGCTTCTGACTTTCATAAGCAGGCGTGCCGGGTGGTATGAATTACTAAATATCCCGCTATCCATTATCCTGATCCATTATATCTCCATCAATGCAATTCTTTTTACAGTCAGGATATTGGTCAAGATGTTTTATGAGTTGGTTTCAGTAAATCCGGCAAACAAAAAAAATGTAATAATTTTTGGAGCAGGGGTAATGGGTGTGATTGTAAAGGGAGTGATCATGAGCGACCGTTCAAACGAATATAACATCGTTGCCTTCCTTGATAATAACAAGAATTTGCAGGGCAAACATCTTGAGGGTATTCCTGTATTTGGCCCTAAAAAACTTAAAAAGGAATTTCTGGAGAAGTTCAATATTGAAACCATGATCTTTGCCATTAAGGATATTCCCCCATCTGAGAAAAGTGAGATATACAGTTTTGCAGTTGATCTGGGACTTGAGGTGCTCCAGATTCCGGTTGTAAGTAAATGGTTTGATGAACAGTTTCAGTTAGATCAATTGAGGAAAATCAAGTTGCAGGATTTACTGGGAAGAGACCCTATTCAGATGAATATGCAGATGATAGGAAGGGGCTTGCAGAATAAGACCATTCTTGTAACCGGATCAGCAGGTTCCATCGGTTCTGAAATTGTTCGTCAGCTTATGCGGTTTAATGTGGGGGAACTGATCCTGTTGGATAATGGTGAAACACCCATGTTTCACCTGGAAAATGAGCTTCAGGAACATTTTGGGCATGCATCCGTTCGTATGATCCTTGCTGACGTTACCGACCAGGTTAAAATGGACTGGGTGTTCAGGGAGCTTCAGCCGGAAATTGTTTTTCATGCTGCTGCCTACAAACATGTATCCCTGATGGAGGAAAATCCACATGAAGCGATCAGAGTGAATGTAGGGGGTACAACATTATTAACAAAGCTGGCTCTGAAATACAGGATTCAGAAATTCGTCATGGTTTCCACCGATAAAGCGGTAAATCCAACCAATGTAATGGGAGCGTCAAAAAGGATGTGTGAGATGATCTTACAATCAAGATCGCTTGGTCCCGGCAACCGTACACAGTTTGTGATTACCAGGTTTGGGAACGTTCTTGGTTCCAATGGCTCTGTTGTCCCTATTTTCAGAAATCAGATTGAAGAGGGTGGACCGGTAACTGTCACACACCGGGAAATTACAAGGTATTTCATGACCATTCCTGAGGCCTGTCAGCTGGTATTGGAAGCTGGTTTCATGGGAATGGGAGGGGAGATCTTTGTATTTGATATGGGTAAGCCGGTGAAGATAGACGACCTGGCAAGGCAGATGATCCGGCTTTCCGGATTTGTGCCGGACAAGGACATCCGGATCGAGTACATCGGTTTACGGCCGGGTGAAAAACTGTATGAAGAATTGCTTGCCCATAAAGAGAAAACATTGCCAACATACAATCCGAAGGTTAAAGTAGCTGAGGTGGCATGGCTGGACCATAAAGAGTTACTGGCAAAAATCCATATGCTACTCACTTCATATCAATCCCTGTCGGAGTGTGAATTGGTCAGCAGGATTGAAGTTATAGTTCCGGAATATCAAACCAGCAATGAAAAATATTCAGGTAAGTCAGGTAGTGCGGAATCAATAGAATTTGAAGTGTTTCCGGACTAAGTCTTCCTCCAAAAAATAATTCAACTGTTGAAGGAGCAATGCTCCCCGCAGCCGCATGAGATATCCTTTTTTCCAGTGCATCTGAGCCGGTCTCGTTGTTTCCAAACTGAAAAAGAATATGAATAACAGCCTGATGTGACTATCATTGCTTTTTATCATAAATTCTGACCCATAGTAGTATTAATATGGTTACTTACAAGATAAAAGATTTTATCAAAGAGGAGGTATGCGGAGGTTGCAAATATAATCTCTTCAGGCTTTTGAAAAGAATAACTTTTGATATCAATGCAAGATTCAGCTTTCTGTTAAGGCTCATGTATTGGTTTGAAGTTAAAAAACGAAACAGACTATCTGGATTTGTCTATAGATATTTAGTAACAAGATATGGTTGTTTTATAGGAGATTGTTCGAACATTGGAATTGGAGCAAAATTTCCGCATCCAAATGGTATCGTTATTGGTGGCGGAACTAAAATTGGTAAGAACTGTGTCATATATCAACAAGTGACTTTTGGAGGAAAAAATATGGGTGATGCACAACAAGGTAATTATCCTTCGATTGATGATAATGTTATAGTTTTTGCAGGAGCAAAGATTATTGGGAATATTCAAATTGGTCAGAATTCAATAATTGGAGCAAATAGTGTAGTTAACAAGGACGTTCCACCCTATTCTGTTGTTGGAGGAGTGCCCTCAAAGATCATTAAATATTTACCAAAATAGCGGCTGGTCCGCATATCTTTGATTTTTAATCGTTGCACTTACTAATTGAATCTATGATATATTGATTTATAAGTCTTAGATATGAAGCGAATTAGGAAAAAGCGGATTGCAGTAACTTCGTTAACTTTTTTGATCTGCGCTATTATATGTCTTACAATATATGAGACTCCCCCTAAGCAAATAAAACTACGTTCTGTAAGCATCCCAGTTGGGGGCTTAAAAATATCCGGCATTGCAAGGGACCTGATAATACAGGAGGTCACCAGTGAGGGGATATGGGCTACCAGGGGTTATAATATCTATTTTACACAAAACGATAAATATACTTTTCGTCGAATTGGAAAAGTGCCAATACCTTTGGGAATTCCATTTATTTTGAAATTTAGAATCATAAGACAAATATTAAATAAACAGGAGGTTCTAGAACTATTGATAAACGAATCTGAAAGTATAATCGCATTTGGAGGAGGTAGGATATTTCACTCTTCAAACAATGGGCAAGTTTTTAATGAGGTTTATCAACTCAATCATTATGGTTTTGGAAAGGGAAGGGGTGTCATGCCACAGGGCTATGCAACTGATACGTTAGGAAACTTATTTTGGGGAGAATATTGGAGAAATCCTGATCGTTCTGAGGTCCAATTATTGAAGAGCAATGATGGGGGAATTAGCTGGGAACCATCTATTGTGTTTTCTGATGGGGAGATTCGCCATATTCATGCTGTACAGTACGATCCATTTTTTAACGCATTATGGATTGCCACAGGTGATCTAGATCAAGAGTGCCATATTATGTACTCAACTGATGGTGGTAACAATTTTCATAAAATTGGATCTGGATCTCAGAAATGGAGAGCATGTAGCCTTATCTTTAGTCAAGAATCAGTCTATTGGGGGATGGATGGTCATTCTGATCTATATCCTAAACCGTTGATATGGCGGTGGGATCGAGTAACAATGGAAACTGAAGAAGTGGGTAAACTGGATTCATTTGGCTTTTATTCAACAAGTCTTTCAAATGGAACACTGGTTTTGTCCACGGATGGTACAAATGGGAGCGCAAGTTTATGGTACAGTACGAACGGCACCAATTGGCTTCAAATAGTAAGTTGGGATCGGAAAATAAAGAATCATTTTGGGAATATTCGGATGGCTTCACGAGATAACGACTTAGTTATCTCAAACATCAATCTTTCACATTTTAACAACGATCTACTGGTTCTAAGTAATTAAGCATCTCTTTCCCACTTTGGTGATTCCAACCTGACAGAGGTAGTTCTCGTCTCTCCTCTCCTGGCTGTATAACAACCAATCAGGCCGGTTGCTGACATCCGTCGCAACATTTTTCCTTTAGCTTTTTCTTGTGGCAATTGATCTCCTTGTGTTTCACGCAGGAGATGCCTAATTTATGCATTTCGCGGTTGTGGCCTACCATGTAGGCCGGGAATTTCCCTTTCTTTCGGACCAGGATGCTTAACGCCATTCCCAGCATGGCCAGGCTGAGGAGGATGAGTGATATTAAAAGGATTTTTAAAAACATCTGAACAATAAAGAATCTGTTTTGTCTGAATGATTGTCAAATTGCACAGCAAAGATAATAAACCCTGGTGGAAGAGTCGATAACGTTTGAGAAAAAGGATGTCCTGGCAGATTTTGAGCTGGCCCACCTGAGCAGGGAAATTGCGCTGCTTGCCCGCAGGGAGGTTCTTTCCGGAAAAGCAAAATTCGGGATCTTCGGGGATGGGAAAGAGGTGGCCCAGATCGCTATGGCCAAATACTTTCGCGATGGTGATTGGAGGTCAGGCTATTACCGGGACCATACATTCATGATGGCCACGGGGATAACCAATGCCGAGCAGTTCTTTTATCAGATCTATGGTCATACCGATGAGACGGAGAATCCGGGGAGCGCAGGCAGAAATTTTAACAACCATTTTGCCACCCTGAGTGTCAACCCGGACGGAAGCTGGAACAAGCTGGCAGAGATGAAGAATTCCTGTGCTGATCTTTCGCCCACGGCTGGACAGATGCCCCGTATGGTGGGACTTGGATATGCTTCCAAACTCTATCGCGAAAACAGCCAGCTGGCCCACATGACACAATTCTCTCACGGAGGCAACGAGGTTGTTTTCGGGACCATTGGTGATGCCAGTACTGCAGAGGGTCATTTCTTTGAAGCCATGAATGCTGCTGCCGTGTTACAGATCCCGTTGGCCATGGCAGTCTGGGATGATGGTTACGGTATTTCGGTGACAAAAGACCTACAGATTGTTAAAGAAAGTGTATCTGAGGCCCTGGAGGGATTCCGGAGGCAGGAGGGTACCAACGGTATCCTGATCTACAGGGTGCGGGGCTGGGACTACCCGGAGATGGTCAGGGTATTTGCGGAAGGGGTGGAGAAGTGCCGCAGGGAACATGTACCAGTGCTGTTCCATGTGGATGAGATGATCCAGCCCATGGGCCATAGTACATCGGGAAGTCATGAACGATACAAATCCAAAGAAAGGCTGGACTGGGAAGCAGCCCATGATCCCCTGTTAAAGATGGAGGCCTGGCTCCTTGAATCGGGCCTGGCAACCGATGCAGAACTGGCAGAAATTAAGGGTAAGGCTTCCGAACAGGCCAGACAGGCCCGTGATGTGGCCTGGAAAAATTACATTGGTCCCATTCTGCGGGAACGGGACGGCCTTTTGAAGATCATTGACAACCGCAGTTGCAATTGTGCAAATGAAGGAGTGGATAAACTGGGGATCCTGAGCAGGGACCTGAAACGCATCATGTATCCCGTTAGAAGGGACATCCAGTCTACAGCCAAACGGATTATGCGGCATCTGTGCAAGACATGTCCCATGCGCAGTGAACTTCAGGCCTCAATCACCCGGTGGCTTTCAGCATATAAGGAAGAGAACCGGAAGCGATACAGCAGCCATCTCTATTCAGAAACCGAACGTTCGCCCCTTCGGGTGGAGCCGGTTGCCGTGCAATATGGAGAAAAACCGGAACGGATTACCGGGAGGGAGGTCATCAGGGATAATTTCGATCTCCTGCTGGAACAGGATCCCAGGATCGTGATCTTTGGCGAAGATACCGGAAAGATAGGGGATGTGAACAAGAGCCTGGAAGGTTTGCAGGATAAATATGGCGACCTGAGGGTAACCGATACAGGGATTCGGGAGACCACCATCATAGGTCAGGGAGTGGGCATGGCCTTACGCGGACTTCGACCCATCGCAGAGATACAATATTTTGATTACCTGCTCTATGCACTGGAAACCATCAGTGATGACCTGGCCACTTTGCACTGGCGGACCAAAGGGGCCCAGATTGCCCCGTTGATCATTCGTACCCGGGGCCACCGGCTTGAAGGAATATGGCATTCGGGCTCTCCCCTGAGCATGGTGATCAACTCCATCAGGGGTCTCCATGTATGTGTCCCCCGCAACCTCACCCAGGCGGCCGGAATGTACAACACCCTGCTGCAGGGCGATGATCCCGCCCTGGTCATAGAACCCTTGAAGATGTATGGTCTCAGGGAAAAAAGACCTGTTAACATGGGGCAGTTCCGTATTCCGCTGGGAATCCCCGAAGTGCTGACGGAGGGGGAGGATCTGACGGTGGTTACCTATGGATCCTGCGTTCGAATTGCACAATCGGCCGTAGAACAGTTAAAAGAGTTTAATATCCATGTGGAGCTGATCGATGTGCAAACCCTGCTGCCCTTTGACCTCCATCACTCCATTCTGGAATCGGTTAAGAAGACCAATAAGGTGATATTCTTTGATGAAGACGTTCCCGGAGGGGCAACCGCCTATATGATGCAAAAGGTGCTGGAGCAGCAGAAAGCCTATTTTTACCTGGATTCAGAACCAGTCACCATCACTGCCCATGAGCATCGGCCTGCATACGGTTCGGATGGGGATTACTTCTCCAATCCCAATGCGGAGGATCTGTTTGAAGTCGTCTACGGGATCATGCATGAATCCGATCCTAAGAAGTATCCAGAGATCTATTAACCTCTCTTCGTGTACTAGAAATCTATCCGCTCCTTATCACTGTGGGATTTGCTGGCTGGCTCATCGTCCCCGTACCGGCGTATGCGGTAGTTGAGGTAAGCGAAAAGGATGCTGAACAGTGGGCTTAAGAAGTTAAAGAAGGCGTAGGGGACGTATTCCATGGTTGGGACACCCAGGACCCGTGATTGGGTGGCGCCACAGGTGTTCCATGGGACAAGCACCGAGGTGATGGTTCCGCCGTCTTCCAGGGTGCGGCTGAGCACCTCCGGTTTCAATCCGCGTTTCCTGTAGGTGTCTGCAAACATGCGGCCGGGCACCACGATGGCAATGTACTGGTCCGATGCGGTGATGTTGAAAAAGATGCTGGTGGCAATGGTGGTGGCAACCAGCGAACCGGTTGATTGGGCCCAGCGGATCACCGAGCTTGTAATTTTTACCAGGAGTCCGGCCGATTCCATGACTCCTCCGAATACCATGGCCGACAGGATCAGCCAGATGGTGTTCAACATGCCCCTCATTCCTGTGCTTGAGAGCAATTCGTTCACCATGTCGTTTTGAGTGGTGATGGAGATGTCGCCGAAAATGGATTGCATTACTGAAAGGTAAGATGCCTTGAAAAAGGTGCCGGGGTTACCACTCATTCCAAGGGCCACCTCTCTTATCAGGTGGGGCTGGAAAAGAATGGCAAATAACCCTCCCATCAATGATCCTGCCAGCAGGGCGGGTAGGGGAGGTACCTTTTTGACAATAATATAGATCAGGAAAGCCGGAACCAGCATGAGCCATGGTGTGATCCTGAATTTGGATTCGATGGCCTCCAGGACCAGTTCTATATCTCCGGGGGTTGATTCGAATTTATAGGTGAATCCGATGATCAGGAAGATCACCAGGGTGATACTCATGGCGGGTACCGTGGTGATGGTCATGTACCTGATATGGGTAAAAAGATCCGTTCCGGCCATGGCCGGGGCGAGGTTGGTGGTGTCGGACAGGGGTGACATCTTGTCGCCGAAATAGGCCCCCGAGATCACTGCTCCGGCAATAAGTCCTTCATTGAAGCCCAGTGTCTGTCCCACACCGATCAGTGCGATCCCGACGGTGGCAACGGTGGACCAGGAGGAACCTGTGGCCAGGGATACCATTCCGGCGATGATTACGGTGGCAAACAGGAAGATTTTCGGGTGGAATACCTTGAGCCCATAGTAGATCAGGGTGGGAACAACTCCGCTCAACAGCCAGGTGCCTGCCAGTGCACCAATCATCAGGAGGATCAGGATGGAAGGCATGGCCGAACTGATGCTCTTTACCATGCTTGTTTGTATATCGGTCCATTTTACCCCCAGGAAGATGGCAATAATTCCTGCCACAGCCGAGGCAAGGATCAATGCAAACTGGTTGGCACCATCCAGGGTGTGGTCTCCGAAAAGAACAACATTGATTGCCAGAAGGATGATCAGAATAACAATGGGAATAAGGGCCTGCAGGAGATTAGGCTGCCTGGCTTCTTTCTGGCTCATAGGGTTTGAAAGATAAGCCGTCAAGATACTATTTTTCTTGGATGTTCGTTTTATTTAATACAAAAATGACGTATCTTGTCAGCAGGAAAAACAGGTGACAATGGAACTGAATATCGACTTCTTTAATATTGTCAATGAGAACATTGCGGAAAAGGGCAGGGTCCTGATCTCTGAACCCTTTTTGAGCGATAATTATTTCCGCCGTGCCATCGTTTACCTCACCGAGCACAATGAGGAGGGTACCCTTGGTTTTGTACTCAACAAGCCACTTGAACTCAATGCCAGCGAGATCATTGATGACTTTCCCGAATCAGATTTGAGCATCTCCGTGGGTGGTCCTGTTAGCAACGACACTGTTCATTATATTCATACCCTAGGCGAACGTATCCCCGAGAGCGTACTGGTTTCCGATGGCATATACTGGGGTGGAGATTTCGATACCATCAAGAACATGATTGCGGAAGGTGGTATTAAACCTTATGAGCTCCGGTTCTTCCTGGGTTATTCAGGATGGTCTTCCGACCAGCTGGCCGGAGAATTAAAGGAGAGCGCATGGCTGGTGGGAAAGATCTCTCCCAGAATGGTGATGCAGGGAGTGGAGGCTGAATTCTGGAGCAATACACTGGCCCGTTACAACAATAAGTACAGGGCGTGGGCCAACTTTCCGGAGGACCCCGGCCTCAATTAGTGCCTGAAAGAAAACACCAGATCCTGCGTTACTCTCGTTTTAAAAACCAGTCATTTACAACAGTAAACTCCTGATTTTTTTAAACTTCGAAGGCCTTGTCTTTGGCGTTTTCTTTTCAGGCACTTGCTTTAAAGTAGTTTTTTAAAAAATCCGATCCAGTACCTGCGTAAGGTTGCTGTTTGGGTTGATAAGAATGGTCCCGACCCCGGCTGCTTTTCCTGCTTCCACATCCCGCTCCGAGTCTCCGATAAACCAGGATTGTTGAGGATCGATGTTATACCGGGCCAGGGCCTTTTCGATCATCAGCGGAAGAGGTTTCCTGCATAAGCACGCTTCATTGTCGCTGTGGTGGGGACAGTAGTAGATCTCCCGGATCTCAATGCCTTTAAGGTTCAGGAGGGCAACCATGTGATCATGGATGTTGTCCACATTTTTCGCGTTGTTCATTCCCTGGCTTATCCCTCCCTGGTTGGTGATCACAATAAATATGTAACCCCTGTTTTGCAGTTCTGCAAGGGTCTCAAATACCCCCGGGTTGAATTGAAAATCCTCTGGCCGGGTCAGGTAATAGTGGTCCCGGTTGTTGCTGATCACTCCGTCGCGGTCTAAGAAGATGGCTTTTTTCACTTGCAGTTATTAAATTTCATTCCTGGTCGGTTATCCGGGGAAGAAGTTTGCAATGAATACATTAAAGAGTTGCGGTTCCAGCAGGATGGGGAAGATGAATCCTACAACGGCACCCCAGAAATGTGCTTCATGGTTGATGTTGTCTTTGTTGCGACGGCTCATGTAGCTGGAGTAGATCAGGTAGAGGACACCAAAGACGATGCCCGGAATGGGCAGCACCATGTAGAAATAGATCTTCTGCATTGGTGCAAAGAAGATGTAGGTGAAGACCACCGCCGAAACTGCACCCGATGCGCCTATGGCACTGTAACGTTCATCATTCCTGTACCGGGCGATGGTGCTGATGGCCGAGAGGAGTGTGGCCGACACGTAAAGCAGGATGTAAAAAAACGGACCGGAAAAGATCAGGCCATTGGCCTCCAGGTTTTGCTTAAAAATCTGTTCAACCCCGGTACCAAAAGAGTAAAGGACCAGCATATTGATGCCCAGGTGCATGTAATCGGTATGGAGAAAGGCATGGGTGAAGATCCGGTAGTACTCTCTCTTATGGACAATGTGGTAGGGCGACAGGTCGAACCGGTAGAGGAGTTCCCTGTACCTGAATGCTGCAATAGAGCATAGTACGGTGATAATAACGATGACCAGGGTTATCACAGGTGCAAAATTTTAAATATCAGTTCGCGCAACAACTCCCCGGCCAGGGTGGTGTTGCCATTGTACCCTTTGGAGCGCATGTCATAGGTGCGAAGCAGGGAGATGATCTCCACCAGTTTTCCTGCACTGTAGCGCCTGACGGCTGCTTCATAATCCTTTACGAAGAATGGATTGACCTTCAGGGTGGCAGCCACATTTTGCTTCGAGCGGTCTTTCATATAATGGATAAGCAGCAGTTTTGAATAGAAGTAGTAGAGGGAGGAGATGGTCTGTGTAATGTGGTGGTTCTTCTGGTTCCGGGCAAAATAGTTGATGATCCGGTTGGCTTTAAGCACATCCCTTTTTCCCAGGGCATTCTGCAGCTCAAACTGGTTGTAGTCTTTGCTGATCCCGATATTCTCTTCCACATGTACCGGGGTGATGTTCCTTTCATGCTCCCCGATGGCAATGATCAGCTTCTCAATCTCATTGGCGATCCTGGAGAGATCGCTTCCCAGGAACTCGGCCAGCAGGGCGGCAGCTTTGGGTTCAATGCGGTATTTACGGCTGGATGCATACCCCGAGATCCAACCCGGGACCTGGTTGTCATAGAGCTTTTTTGACTGGAAGCTTACGCCATTCTTCTCGAGTACCTTGAATACCTTCTTCCGCTTGTCGGGACTCTTATATTTATAATTGATGACCAGCAAAGTGGAGGGCTGGGGATGCTCAAAATAGTGGATCAGGGTTTCAAAATCTTTTAACTCCTGGGCTTCGCGGACCACCACCACCTGGTGGCTGGCCATCATGGGAAAGCGCCTGGCCAGGTTGGTCACCTCTCCTGCATTACTCTCTTTCCCATAAACGATGGTCTGGTTGAAGCTCTGTTCGGCTTCGGTGAGCACATTTTTTGTGATATAATCGGTAACCAGATCGATGTAATAGGGCTCATCCCCATGAAGGAAATAGAGGGGCCTGTAAGCTTTGGTTTTAAGATCGCCGATTAATTGTTCGTAGGTCATCCCCAAATCTACTCAAATTTAAGGTGTTTCACAGATTCGCGGTGGTTGATGATCTCATTGAGCGATTCGATCCCGATCTCCAGGTGCATCT
>Ga0255379_10010_pt1 | contig 26127 bp, 30 predicted proteins | sample ANMaggSeSYBR01I3_FD_182105 | JGI IMG/M metagenome (GOLD analysis project Ga0255379, IMG submission 182105) | Sediment cell enrichment communities from methane seep in Santa Monica Basin, California, United Staets - ANME aggregate JGI... | ecosystem: Environmental > Aquatic > Marine > Cold seeps >... | reverse complement strand
GCTCTGGCCCTGAAGTACTTGCGTGCCTTCTGCTTCTCATAATTGGTGGCCTTTGCCGGAAGCTTGCCTGGTATGCGGATCTCAACTCCCAATACCTTCTTCTTCCCTCTGTATCCCCGGTCAGTAATGGCTGTTTTGGGAAGTTTTCCGGTAAGCCTCTCCACCTGTTGTAGCTGTGGATCCAGGGTGTTGGCATCATAGGGATTGTCACTAAAGGATAGGGCTCCAACGATGATCCCGGATTTCATGGTCTTTGCTATGGACACCTTGTTGCCAAACTCGTATTTCTTTGCCTCTTTGCCCTTGGCTATGCACCTTACTTCAGGTTCATGAAGGCTGTAGATCTTATTCGAGTCTTTCTGTGCCTGTTTCAACACACGATGGAAAAGCTGTAAATCTTGCTCATAGCGCCCTAACTGCTCAGTATTCAGTTTTCTCTCCAGATCTCTGACTACACGGCCAGCAATGACCTTGATCTTCCTGGCTGCTGCATTGGCTTTCTTGCGCCTCTTGGGATGCTCACGAAAACGCTGATCGATCATCAGTTGTTTCAGTATGCGCTTGTAACTCTGACGCAAGACAACTCCTTCTTCCTTTGCAATAGCCCTGCATTTCTCAATGATCTTTTTCTGTAGCTTGGGATCAGTGGGATAGGTAATATTCTTCTCCTGTACGGTGGAATCAACCAATACCTGTTTCTCCTGGATCTCCTTCTTTTCAAACAGATCGATGGAGATTTTAAGGATGCGTTCCATCCCTTTCTCTCCCATACGGTGCCTGAACTTGATCAGTTCTGTGGGATCAAAGGGCCAGTTGTGCTGGAAATTAACCTCACCACAGAAGTGCTGCCAGTAAGGGTTCTCTTTCCAACGGTCAACTACACTTTCATCGCTCTCATTGAACATCCTCTTCAGTAATACAACCCCAACTATTTTCCTGATTGGTATTGATGGCCGACCATTGTCAATGCAGTAATATTCAGTCAGATCATGCTCAATCTCATCCCAATTGATCCCCTGAGACAACCGGTATAGTTCGTGATCCTTATTGATGAACTGTATGATGGGAACCTGGTACATATGCAACTGCGGGGACTTGTCTGTTTTTCCGATCATTTTGCAAGGTTTTAACCCAATTTCGGAAGAACCTTGCAAAATACACTCCTATAAATCAATCATTTATCAACATTAAACAGCTAGTTGTCAATACATTAAAATCTTTATCAGGTTGGACTAATTATCAGTCAAATCAATAGAAAAATGAAATGAGCGTGAAATTGATCAAACATCCTGAACTTCTTTGACAACAGAAGTACCAATGCTTCAGCTGAATCATTTAATTCAAAGCTGAATCATTTAATGCAAAACTGAAAAACTTCAGAGCGGTAATGAGAGGGGTTTCTGATGTAGACTTCTTTCTGTACAGAGTAGCAAAGAATTATGCATAATTGCTATTTTTCTCCACAACTATATGAGGTGATCCGTCTCAACAGAGGCGAGTAACAACATTATGATCGCAACGCAGCCTGTAGAGATCCTACTTTTTTTTGCGTCTCATAGCCCCTGGCAAGATCCGTGTAATGGTAAGCCTTTTTTCACCTTTTGTAAATGCAAGAAGCTCTTCCGTGTTTTTAAGGGATCTAAGTTTCTTAACTGCATCTGACACCTTGTAGTTGGAACTGTGATCTGTGAACTTGCTCTCCAGGACCGGAGGTTTGACTGGAGCACTGAATGGAGGTTTGACTGCAGCAGTAGATATTGGTGGTCCCTGTTTCAACCTCTTTTTAGAATCTTTCTTCTTGCTTTTCTTTTTCTTAGCGTCTTTCTTCTGGTTTTCCTTCTTGTTGGCTTTTTTCTTAGCGTTCTTCTTTTTGAGCTCCTTCTTGTTGGCTTTTTTCTTGGCGTCCTTCTTCTTGAGTTCCTTCTTCTTTGCTTTTTTCTTGGCCATAGTTGTTTAATATATAAAGAGTTGTATTTTCAAATTCGAAGATATGACTTTTTATTCATTCCTATTTAACATTCCCGAACATTTTTGAAGTCTTCCAATGTTAAAAGGAATTTATAAAGCTTTAAATGACACTTAGATTCATTCGTTTCTTTTATTAAATTTGTACTTAAGAACAACCAACAGAAATTACAGTCAGCTGCATGCGTAGTTTCACCGATGATATTGTAATAAATGGAATCCGGAACCGGGATGATGCTGTTTTTAAATACATTCAGGTGAAGTTCCAGGATAGCATCAGGCTGATGGTTATGGAAATGGGCGGTTGCCCGGAGGATGCTCAGGATGTATTTAATGAAGGTTTGATAGCACTTATCCGGATGGTGGACAAGGATGATTTCAAACTGACCTGCAACCTGGGCACACTGGTGTATGCCCTGTGCAATAAGCAATGGAAGCAGCAGCTGGAAAAGCAGACTGCGGCAAGGAACTATCATGTACGGAGGCTCGATACGACACCTGTCAGGGATTTTACGGAAGATTACGACTTTGAGCTTTACAAAGAGATTTTTTGGGAGACTTTCGAAGCACTGGATGATGTTTGTAAGGAGATCCTTAAAGGATACCTCAAAGAGATATCCCCCAGGGATATTGCGGAAACTCTCGGATTTAGTTATGGCTATGTAAGAAAGAGAAAAAGCCTGTGCCATAGCTACCTCATGAGGATGATTGAAAATCACCCGGACTATATCAAAATAAAGGAGACAGAGAAAATGGCAGTTGTGGAATAATCCAACAGGATCTGATGAAAGAAAATACAAATAGCAGTGTGTGGTTGGCCAATTATATCTACGATGATCTGGATCCGGAAGAGATCGTTGAGATTGAGCAGGAATTAAGCGAAGATATTGAACTTTCTGCATCATTCCGGATGAATGTGAAAGTGAAGGACTATTTGAAGGCAAAGATCCAACTGGAAGAGATGAAATCGGATCCAATGCTTGCAGAAGCTGAAAGGTTGGCCGAACATGCATTTGAGAGCACCTCTGGCGAAATGGGAATGGCAGCAGGGCAGCACCATGGTATTTCAGGATTCATCAGGCCCAGGTTCATTTATTCTACTGCTATTGCAGCTACAATTACCATGCTGATCGCCATCAGGTTTTTTGCACCATTTACGAATCCAGACCGCTTGTTCCAGGTCTATTATGAACCACTGGATGCATCGGATTACTCACAGCGTGGGGGGGCTAATGACCTTGATCAGAACCTGTCTGAAGGCATCAATAGTTATATTCATGGGAACTATGAACAATCGAATCTCCTGTTTAATCAAATGGGGTCTGATTATGGCAACCAACCTGAGATACAATTGTTTAATAGTCTGACCTACATGGGGCTCGAACAATATTCAGCAGCCAGGGATATTCTTGATGGTTATGTTGAAAGCAACTACCGGTACCTTGCCGAGGCAACCTGGTACCTCAGCCTCTGCTACCTCAAAACAGGCGATGTTGCAAAAGCCAGGGAACTTCTTTCTCAACTGGACGCCTACGATGGAATGTACAAAGAAGATGCTCAATCCCTTGAGAGAAAGCTTCGCCGGCTGAAGTAATAAAAGGAGAGAGAGATCACCAGGAGCAGTCCGGGTATTACCATCAATTTCCAAATACTGATAAGGGGCGCCGGATTACCGGTGACCTGGTACGCAGCCCAGTAATATGGATGGGTCCAGGATGAAGGAGTGTTGGCCAGGTATTGTTGTTTGGCCCTGGCAAGTGCACTGCTCTTCGATTTTCCCCGCTTCAGTTCACGGTAGTATTCCACCATAAGTTCAGAACCCCTTGCATCTTCTACAGGCCACAGGGTATGGATCACCGATTGAGCACCTGCCATGAGAAAACTTCTTGAAAGGCTCATGATTCCTTCACCGCCCTGCAGCTGTCCACCACCTGATTTACAGCTGCTCAGTACAACCATGGGAGAGGAGAGGGTCAGGGCATTGATCTCGTAATCATACAAATGGTTGGTGAGCAAAGAATCCTTTTTTGCACCCAGGATGAAATAGGGCGATCCACCGGCCTTTTCACCGGCCAGGGCATGCATGGCCAGATGTATGATCGCATCTTCCTCCAGGAGCCTTTCCGCTTCACCTTTATCCGGATTTCCCGGCACGATTCTGCCTTTTACGACTTTCAATATTTCCCGGACCTCTTCAGAAAATCCCTCCAGGTTCCTGATGCTGGCTTCAGTTGAAGTGGCATACTCACCAACCCATGCCGTGATCCGGGGGAATTGCAGTTGAGTCCGCCTCTCATTCTTTATCAGCTGGGAATTATAAACATAGGTAATATCGTATTGATTCATGAGATAGGGCAAACCGGCATAGTTCAGAATCGTTTCAGGTTCATACCTGTTGATCAGAGCTCCGAAGGGCAGGTATGCAAGTTCTTCATCGGGTACAATGACCAGTTTCTTCCCCATGAAAAAGGATTCTACGGGTTCAACAAATTGTTGGTAGATCCCGAATAATGCCCTCTTCAGGCTGTCATAACGCAGAGGGGTTTCCCTGTAAGGATTGAATTCATGAAGGTACTGAAACACCATATTCAACTCCCTGTAGAAAGTGCTGTCGATCTGATCCTGATGGAGATGGCACTCTTTTTTCGTAACTACAAATACAAACAATCTTCTCGATCCGGTTGTACCCGGATTTGAGATGAAATACTCCACCAGGGTCTCTTTTCGCCTGAGATTATTTCGAATCTGTTCCATTGAAAAATCGGTACCAAAGGTTTTAAATTGTCCGATCTGGGGATGGTCCAGAGAAAGTTGTTCCATTTTTCGGTTGAAACTATCCCGGGTATGGAAAAGCTGCTCCTGCCAGACAACCAGTTTAACTGAATCGGGGCGGACCTCCATATTCTCAACCTGGATCAGGTTTGAGTAATGGTCTATCTGTTGTCTCAGTTCCAACGCAGACACTGCAAGCGTGTCGGACAGGCTCTCCAGGTAGAGCCACTCTTTTGTCTTCATTTCAAACAAAAGTTCATTGGACTTACCCCGGGCAGCCATCAGGAAAGCCTCTTCTTTATATGATTCCTTTCCGGTAAAATTAAACATGTTGAGATTCAGCCGGATCCCGGTGCTAAACAGCTCTTTTTGTCCCGATGTAAGATAGATGCGGCTCTCCCTTGATAGGTAGGATCCCTGGAGCCGGTGCAGCACATATATGGATCGGCTGTTCGTTTCCAGGGCAGCAGTGAGTATATCCAGCCTTCGTTTTTTATTTTCCTCTGCTGCCGCAAGTCCCTCCAACGCCTTTGATTTGGTGGCATAACCCTTCAGCAGGGTGAGATCATGGAGGGAACTTTCTCCGGCTGGATTGGTAAAGATATCTCTATCATTGAAATCACCGGATACCGATATCAATGCAAGCTGAACCAGGTCAAGGGCCTGCATGAAATCGGAGCGGTCCAGATAGTACCTGGCCATTTGTTCGTAGCAACCCGAGGTGAGGAGATGCTTGATACCGTAATTTGCAGTATAGTTCTGAAGGGCCTCCTGAAAGCAGAATAAACCCTGCTTAACTTCCCCGCGATCCACCAAATATTGTCCGTAGTGGAGATAAACATTGGCCAGCTGGTAGTATCCTGCATCATATTCGGCGGTCCAGCGGTCAATGCTTTTTTGGTAATACTGGTCTGCCAGACCAGACTTTTCAAGCATATGGTATAAGCGGCCGAGGTTGAAATAGACACTTCCCAGGTATTCGTGGCCATGGATCTCCTTGATGCACTTGCTCTCCTTCAGAATATCAAGCGCATCCTCCAGCTGTCCCAGCTGGTAATAGACAATGCCTTTGTTGAACTGGAGCCTGGACAACAGGCTGAAATAGGCCTCATCCCTGGATGGAATGGAATCCAGCAGTCTGATGGCCTTGTCATAATGTTCCAACGCATTGTTGTAATCACCGAGCCAGTTATGGAGCCGGGCAAGGTTGTTATACAGGTTGATTCGTACGCTTACAGTTCCCGGACCGGTCCCGGAGCTTAGGGCTTCCGCATCCCGGTAGTGCTGAAGTGCTTCCTTAAAATTGCCCGTTTCGTAATAGACCAGGCCAAGGGCGTTATGGACAATGGCCATGTTATGATCGGGCAGCTGGTACCCGCCGTCAAGGATGCTGTTGAGGTACAATTCAGACCTGTAAAAGTCACCTTTCACCCATGCCGAATCATACGCCAGGTACAACCGGCGGGCTGTTACCGCCGGGTCCTGGCAGGAGGCGGCTACAACACCGCCGAAAGCAATAAAGAAAGTTAAGCAAAATAGACTTCTCAATGTCAGCAGGTTAATGATCCTGCTGTAAATATATTCAAATTAGTGGCCCTGCAAATTGAAGAAGCTATTTTTTAAGGATGGTGTATCCTGTCAGGTTGGCCAGGGATTGGTGCCAGGCTCACTACCATCAGCGTCTCCGCCCTTGAGAAAATTCATCTTTCTGTCTTCCATTTTTTCCGCATTGAACCTGGCTTCCAGGTTAGTTTTTGTCATTGTTGATCTTTTCATGATTAATTATTTTTGATTGAAACTGCAGTTTAATCAGAAACGGCCAACAATTGTTACCCTGATTGGGTCAGAAAATTTAAAAAAAGACAGGTGGAACAGTGAGGGCGCATCAAAATGATGTTCCAGTGCACTGCAAATTCCACCTGTCTTCGGGCGAATCCATATTATTTGGAGCGGTCAATCAGTTATGTACCATTGATTGAGTGGCTGCAGGTTCTCTATGTTATCGGATCCCTCTTGTATTACCGGGTTGATGAGGTCAATTTCCCATCCGAATTTTGAGTCGATCCGGCCATACTCTGACCACATCATAATATGGCCGTGGGCATCCCATCGCAATACTTCCGGTGAATGATCAGGATTGATCTTGCCCTTTTTCCAGACAGCTTTTTTTACTGATTCACTCCATTCGTTCACTTTGCCTTTCATTCAGTTTTATTCAGTATTATCAAACAAGTTTTAACCATTCAGGCCGTTTTCTTCCAGTCTTTCAAGGATTCCTCTCTTGAACCTTTTCAATTCCGGAGTGATCCAGACATCGGTATTCATATAGATCAGGATCTCTTTATCCGTTTGGGAGAGAAAAACGATCTCCTCTCTGCCGCATGTGTTCATTGTTGTTCTCATATCAATACGAAGGTTTTATAAGTTGCTCATAAAAAGTACATACCAATTTCAGGAGAAGCCTGGTTATGGAAAATATACATCCCATTCCTGCAGAGTTCTCCTTTCTCAAATGTTTAATCAGAATCATCACTGATTTGTTACCCGAAATCGAATATTTCTTTTCAGAGGATTAGATTGGAGTAAATATTTAATAACCTTATATATAATTTGCATATATATAAAATAGTTATATATTTGTTCTATGATAGCAAATGATTTGTTAAAAGGCACCTTAAGAACGATCGTTCTGAAGTTGTTGGCCGACAACGGACGGATGTACGGGTATGAAATGACTAAAAAGGTGGAAGAGCTCTCTGCCGGTAAGATCAAACTCACATTCGGTGCACTCTATCCGGTTTTACATAAACTGGAAGCTGAAGGACACATCATGACCGAAACAGAATATATCGGGAAGCGTGTCCGGAAGTATTACACTCTTACAGAGACAGGAAGGTCGTGGACTGAGCAAAAAGTGGATGAATTCTTTGATTTTGTCAATACACTGACTTACGTGCTCAAACCGACCCCTGCCTGAAATGATTGCCGCTGCCATTGATGACAATTATGAACGCATCAAGGTTGACCTTGTCAGTCGGGGACTGACCTGTGACCGGCTCATTGATGATCTGCTGGACCATGTATGCTGCATGGTGGAGGAGGATATGAATGCGGGAAACGATTTCGAATCATCCTACGATCGTGTTCTCGGATCCATCGGCGAAAAGCAGTTGATTGCGATCCAGCATCAGACACTATTGTTATTGGATAAAAAATTTCAACGCATGAAAAATTTCACATATCTATTCGGTTTATCAACGGCCCTGATTGCCATTTTAGGTGCCTTTTTCAAGAAAATGCACTGGCCCGGAGCCGGGTTATTGATCACCGTAGGAATTGCACTGGTTGTACTTGTATTCCTGCCACTCTATTTTATCATTAATTACCGGGAACAAACCGAAAAGAAAAACCCGATTTATGCCATTGTGGGTTACCTTACCCTGACCCTGCTGTTGGCCGGGGCATTGTTTAAAATCATGCACTGGCCTGGTGCCGGTCATATGATTGAGATAGGTCTGGGTTTTCTGATTATCGGTTTTATACCACTGTACGTGGTAAATATATTTCAGAGAGGAGGAAAACAGAAGATCAGCCTGCCCTATGTGGTCATGCTCCTGGTGGGAATCTCCATTGTGATGCTGTTTACCAATGTGAACATGTCAAAGTACATGCTTGATATTTATTTGGAGGAGGCTGTGGCCAATGAGACCCGTGTGGAGGCAACCCGGGATCGAACTGTCCAACTGATGGAGATGTTCGGTGACAGTGCCCATGCCGATAATCTTCAGACAGTGACCCTTATCCATGAAAAAGCCAGATCATTGCAGGTAATGATTGCAGAGATGCAGGAGGGGATGATTGCCCATGTCAAACAGAATGGGGTATCCATTGAGCAGGTCAACGGTATTGATAACCGTGGAGCCGGACGGGAAGCCATTGTGGATTCAGGCAGCGGAAGGGAGTTTGCCCGGGCAGCTATCGGTTACCGGGAAATGTTGGAAGAGATGATCAATGACCCTGTAACCCTGAGTCAGATTGAGGATCACCTGGAATTCACCGGAAAGGTCTGGCCATATGAGTATGGTGTAAGGGATGTGGCGAATGACCCATTGATGAAGAACTACTATAAGCTCACCGATGCATCAAAGGGAATTGCGCTGAGTGAGTATGTTTCAATCAGCCACCTGCTGCATCATTGATCAGCTCTCTCATTGAGCTGTCTTACTTCCTGGTCCACTCTGTCTTCCGGCCCAGGGCCTTAATACCCGCAACATAACCCTTCAGATATAGCGTATTGTAATTTCCGTCCTCGAACCAGGAGAAGCAGTCGTAGGTTTTACCGTTTTTTGGATCGTAAATGGTTCCATCGTTCCATCTCTTCTTCTTTGAGTCATATTTAAAATCTTCGACTATCGTCAGGCCCATGATGGGGCGAGTGGCCAGTTTGGGATCGGGATTATCATCATCAATTTTAGGTTTGCCATTCTCATTGGGTTCATCAAGCCAAACAATTTTTCCATCGTATTTCCCGTCAGTTCCCTTTGTAATTTTAATGGCTGAGGTCTTATCGTCGTTGTACCAGGTCCCTTCAATTTTATGGGTCTGGGCATAGAGAAATAAGGGAAGCAAAAGGATGGCAAACACAGTAAACAGATACTTTTTCATAATTGTAAGTTTTAGTTTCAAGGATGAAAAATAGTAAATTCAGTGGGAACTACAATACGGAAGATCAAATTCTTACGAATTCGGTGTAAGTATGCGGGTATTCATTTTTCTCCCCGGCCTCAACAGATTCGGATCGGACGGCCTTCCATTGCTGAAAATCAATTTCCGGGAAAAAGGTGTCGGCCTCGAAGGAGTGATGAACCCGGGTCAGGTATAGTTTGCCCACCACCGCCAGAAACTGGGCATATACCATGCCACCTCCGATCACAAAGCATTCCCCGTCATTGCCGGCCATGTCAATGGCCTGGTCTATGGAACGGGCCATTTCACAACCATCGAAGGTTTCGCCGGGAACGTCTGAGATCACAATGTGCCGGCGGTTTGGCAAGGCTCCGTTGGGAAGTGACAGAAAAGTGTTCCGTCCCATAATGAGGGTATGTCCGGTGGTAAGTTTTTTGAATCGTTTCAGATCATCCGACAGGTGCCAGAGCAACCGGTTGTCTTTGCCAATGGCATTGTTCCCGGCAATGGCAACAATGATGGAGATGTTATGATGGATGTTATGATGATGGATGGTGTTTTGCATGTCAGACAGAGATGGCGCCCCTGATGTGCGGGTGCGGGTCATAATTCTCAATGGTAAAGTCCCCGAAAGTAAAATCAAAAACCGATTTGATTTCAGGATTCAACCTGGCCACAGGCAACGGTCTGGGATCCCGGGAGAGTTGAAGTTTAACCTGCTCCATATGGTTCAGATAAATATGTGCGTCGCCCAGGGTATGAATGAATTCTCCGGGTTGAAGACCGGTTGTCTGGGCCATCATCATCAAAAGAAAGGAGTAAGAGGCAATATTAAAGGGAACCCCCAGGAAAATATCAGCACTTCGCTGGTATAACTGACAGGAGAGTTTTCCATCAGCCACATAGAACTGGAAAAGAATATGACACGGGGGCAAGGCCATTCTGTCCAGTTCTCCCACATTCCACGCGCTCACAATATGCCTTCGTGAATCGGGATTGGCCTGGATGGAAGAGAGCACTTGCGATACCTGGTCCACCGAATTTCCGTCCGGGGTGGGCCAGCTTCTCCACTGGTAACCATAGATATGTCCAAGGTCACCTTTGTCATCGGCCCACTCATTCCATATTTTCACCCCATGGTCGTTGAGGTATTGTGTATTGGTGTCTCCTTTGAGGAACCAGAGCAATTCATGAATAATCGATTTCAGGTGCAGTTTTTTGGTAGTCATTAGTGGGAAACCATCAGACAGGTCAAACCGCATCTGGTAGCCAAAGGTGCTGACAGTGCCGGTTCCCGTCCGGTCTTCTTTCCTGTTTCCATGCTCGATTACATGGGTTAGTAAATCAAGATACTGCTTCATAATTCCTGCCCTCTGTTGGCCGATAAAAGTAGCCATTCAACCCAGAATTCAAAAGGAAAAATTATCAACATTCCGATCCCTGAAAATTTACCCTGCCCTATTTAAAAGTTTTTCGTCATGAGAAGTCAAAATACAAAGAGTAAAGGCAAGCATTGCCTTTAATCACAGTATTTTGAATTCGTAATAGACAAATTTGTGAATAGGGCAGGTTAGAGCTTCGATCCCAATAAATCACTATATTTACGCGAGACTATTGCTATGAAGAACTGGTTCACACCCCGCACGCTGCTTATTTTTGCCGGCGTCATCCTGCTTGGATTGATGGTGTGGCGGTTTTCCCACATCGTTGCCTATGTGCTGATTGCATCGGTGGTTTCACTTATTGCCAGACCACTTGTACGTTTGCTTGGCAGGATCAGAATCGGGAAATGGCAAATTCCGGTATCCCTGAGGGCCCTGGTGACGCTGGTTATCATCTGGGTAGTTTTCTTTGGTTTTTTCAGACTTTTTGTCCCACTGGTTGCCAATGAGGCCCAGGAGCTTTCTACTATTAATACAGAGCAGGTGATCAGGGATTTTGAAGAGCCTATTCATCGCCTGGAGTTGTGGATCAACAAACTGAACCTGGCTGATAAAGAACAGATCTTATTGCGGAAAGAATTTCAAAATCGCATTGGATCAGTCCTGAATATTAAGGTGATCACCGACCTGATGGCCACCATAGCAGCCTTACTCGGTAACATTGCGTGGGCCATCTTTGCCATCTCTTTTATTACCTTTTTCCTTCTTCGGGAAGAACGATTAATCAGCGAGTACATCGTTACCCTGTTCCCAAAAGAAAAAGAATCGGCCTTCCGTCATGCACTGGATTCCGTGAAACATCTGCTTCGTCGTTATTTTGTGGGCATCCTGCTGCAGATGACCGGTATTCTTATACTGGTCACCCTGGGAATGACCATTGTAGGAGTGGGTTTCAGGCACGGACTGGTTATCGGCCTGGTGGCAGCAGTGCTGAATATCATCCCATACCTGGGGCCCTGGATCGGTGCTGCACTGGGGATCACCCTGGGGGTTGCCACGCATCTCTATATGGATTTTGCAACAGAACTGCTGCCGATGATGGGATATATGCTGCTGGTCTTTGTGGTGGTGCAGCTTACAGATAACACGGTGTTCCAACCAATCATATTTGGAACCAGTGTTTATGCGCATCCCATAGAAATATTTATTGTGATAATGATGGCTGCCAGCCTGGCAGGTATCGTGGGAATGATCCTGGCTATTCCCACATATACAGTGATCAGGGTTTTTGCCAAAGAATTTTTTAATAACTTTAGGGTGGTCCAGAAGCTGACTGAAAAAATATGACCATAAATAGATTCATTGCCACAGCCTGTTTTTACTGCCTCCTTTCCACGGTGCTTTCCGGACAGCATCAGGATCAACCCACCGACAGCAGCAGTTTCTTTGCTGAGCAACCTTTTGTGATTGAAACACTGGCATCAACCGACTCGGCAGGTACAGAGCTGAATGTTCCCAATGTATTCACACCCAATGGTGATAATATCAATGACTATTTTGAAGTCACCACCGACGGAACCACCATATATGAATTCACTATTTTTACCAGATACGGAACCCGGGTCTATTATTCCCTCTCTCCCCGGATTTTCTGGGACGGGCAGAGTAGTGGAGGCCTGGATCTTTCAGAAGGTATCTATTATTATGTGATTGAGGAAACCGGCGATTCAGAGCCCTTTGAAAAAGCGGGTTTTATCCACCTGTTTCGTTAGGGGGGCCCCAGGCCATCTTCTTAACTATCCATCCAAAGAGCAGTGTGCTGAAGAAAGTGAAGGATCCGTATACCACCGGGACCAGTGCCATGGAATGACTATTCAACAGGGTGGCAGACACAAATATGGCCAGTGCGGAGTTTTGAAGTCCCACTTCGATGGAAATGGTATACTGGTTTTTTACACCCAGTGCGAGCATCCTTGCTACAAGCAGTCCGGTAATCATGGCTGCAAAATTCAGCAAAAGGGCATGTGGGAAGATCTGCTTGAAATCGCTTATTGTGGCCGATTCAGTACCATGGTCAATAAATATTACCCCGGCAAAGATGATAAGCAGAAGCAAGGGAAGAACGATTCTCAGGGGCCGCTCAAGCCGGTCTGCAACCAGGGGTTTCCATTTTCTGATTCTGGTTCCGGCAAAGGCGGGCAACAGGGTGATCAAAAAAACCTTGACAATGGTCTCGCCAATATTCAGTCTGATGGCTGCATCCTGGTGGATAAATGTTTCAAGTGATAAGGTTATAATTACAGGGATGGTAACAAGTGTAATCAAACTGTTGATGGCAGTCATGGAGATGGAGAGGGCCACATTGCCCCTGAGCAGATAGGTAATCAGGTTGGAGGTGGCTCCGCCCGGGCATGCGGCAATGATCATCAATCCTACCTTGAACAGGGGATCAATATCTATGGAACGGGCTATGAGATAGGCGATCAGCGGTAGAAGGATCATCTGGCAGAAAATGCCTGTTATTACCGCTTTTGGCTGGGCAAAGATACGCCTGAAATCACGATCGGTTAGTGAAAGCCCCATCCCCAGGGTAATTACAGCAAGGGTAACAGGAAGGAAATAGTCAGAAAACAGGGAGTGCATACAAGGCGCTATTGCATAAGCAGGCAAGTTAAAGAAAAAAGTTACATTAGGGCACCTCTAAATTTGCGCAATTATCCGTTATGAGATTTTATAAGCATTTTCATTTTTTAAGTCTTGACATTGTTCTGGGGGCACTGGCATCCTCATGTTTTGCTACACGGCTATTAAATGCCAGCCCGGGATGGGCATGGTGGTTGACCCTGGCAGGAACAGTATGGGTACTGTATACAGGAGACCATATGCTGGATGCCTGGAAGCACCGAAAAAAGAGCAGCAGGGAACAACATAAGTTTATTTTCCGGAACCGTAAAACCCTGTTATGGTTCATGGCAGTGGTCAGTTCAATCGTCCTTCTGCTGGTTTTCAATTTTATGGAAAGATCATTTTTGATATATACACTGTTACTTGCAGGGGCGGTGCTTCTGTTTTACGCCGTGCGCCACCTGTTCAGGAAAAACAGGCTGCTGTTTATTCCGGGAGAGATTTTTATTCTACTGATTTACCTGGCAGGAACCTGGTTGGGTCCACTGGTCACCCGAAGCGGAGAGCTTCAGACCCCGCATGCATTGATTGTATCCATGGTTGCCGGGGTTCTCCTGATGAATCTGGGTATTATTTCATTGTATGGTGTTCAACGGAGTTCCAGGCTGGGCATCGCTTCACTGGCACATTCACTGGGTAAAAAATCCACCCGGAACCTTATGTTTTATGCAGCTATGATGGTTTATATCCTGGCAATCCTGCAATTCCTTATTTTCGGATTTGACCGAACCATGCAGTTCGCTTTCATTCTCTCCGGGATGACCACAATCCTGCTTCTGGTACTATTCCTGCCGGCTTTTTTTAATAGAGATGAAACCTACAGGCTGGCTGCAGATGCAACCCTCTACATGGGTTTCCTTAGCATGCTGATCCAGTAAAGCAACTACAGAGATTAAAATTGTCATTGATTATTTAGATATCTTTTTAAAGAAGTGTATTTTTGAGCTAAGAATTTTCAATGCCAGTTTAACTCCCCCTTCCTATGGTAAAGAAGGTATTCAGGTTTTATTACGATGGTTTCAAGAGCATGACCTGGGGTAAAAAATTGTGGAGGATTATCCTGGTAAAGCTGTTTATCATGTTTGCCATCCTTCGGATTTTCTTCTTTCCCGACGTATTGAAAAGAGATTTTAACACTGACGAGGAACGGGGCAATCATGTCCTCGAACAATTAACCAATCCATAATAAAATGATGGACTCATTTGACATCTCTCTGGTCGACTGGTCGCGCGGACAATTTGCCCTTACCGCCTTGTTTCACTGGCTTTTTGTACCGCTTACCCTGGGATTGTCTTTTATCGTGGCCTTCATGCATACAATGTATGTTAAGACCGGTGACCAGGAGTGGAAGAAGATCACAAAATTCTGGATGAAACTGTTCGGGATCAACTTTGCAATCGGTGTTTCCACAGGGATCATCCTGGAGTTTGAGTTTGGGACCAACTGGTCCAATTACTCCTGGTTTGTGGGTGATATATTTGGCGCTCCGCTGGCTATTGAAGGAATCCTTGCGTTTTTCCTGGAGTCCACCTTTGTAGCCATCATGTTCTTCGGTTGGAACAAAGTGAGCAAGCGATTCCATCTGACCGCATCCTGGCTCACGGCTTTCGGGGCCAGTCTTTCTGCAATATGGATCCTGGTGGCCAATGCATGGATGCAGAAACCTGTGGGTACTGCCTTTAATCCCGATACGGCCAGGAACGAAATGATCAATTTCTGGGATGTGCTCTTTTCCGATATGGCGGTCAATAAATTTCTGCATACTATCACCTCCAGTTTCTTACTGGCCTCGATCTTTGTGATCGGGGTGAGCGCCTGGTTCCTGTTGAGGAAGAGGGAAGTATTGTTTGCTAAACGAAGTACTATTGTGGCTTCGGTTTTCGGAGTGATCGCCGGAATCGCCACCATATTCACAGGCGATACATCCGCACGGATCGTGGCCATGGATCAACCCATGAAGTTTGCTGCCATGGAAGCGCTTTACGATGGACAGACCCACGCTCCCCTGGTGGCCATCGGAGCCATGAGGACCGATACAACCGGGGATTCCTATCCAAGAGAAAATTTCATCTTTAAGTTTGAAATTCCCAACGCCTTATCGTATATGGTATTCCTGACCCCCAGCGGATTCGTCCCGGGGATTACCGACCTGGTGTATGGCAACAAGGAGCAGGAGATCCTTTCTTACGAAGATAAGATTGAGAGGGGGGCTGTTGCCATTCAGACCCTGAAAGAGCTGAAGCGTGCCAAAGAGCAGGGCGACGAGGCTACCTACTCAGCTTTGCGCGAAAAGTTTGATGATCCGGTGTGGCTGGAGGAGTATTATCAGCACTTTGGCTATGGCTATTATAAGGGTCGCGAACTCAAAGAGCTGATTCCCAATGTAAAGCTGAGTTTTTACTCTTTCCATATCATGGTTATACTCGGTACCCATTTCCTGATCCTTTCGCTGATTGTTCTCTGGCTAAGCCTGAAGAACCGGTGGGGCAACCACAAATGGCTGCTGTGGGTGGCGATTCTTACCATTCCCCTGCCATGGATTGCAACCGAGTCCGGATGGCTGGTGACGGAGATGGGGCGGCAGCCCTGGGTGGTGTATGAATTGATGCCCGCCATTACGGCCGTAACCCACCTGAGCCCGGGAGCGGTCCAGCTCACATTCTGGATCTTCCTTGCCACATTTACGGTGTTATTTATCGCCGAAATAAAAATATTGTTGACACAAATCAAAAAAGGACCTGGAGGAAAATAGTCATGTTTGGAAATCTATCATACCTGGCGTTGCAACAATACTGGTTTGTCATTGTATCCCTTCTGGGTTCTATCCTGGTGTTCCTGTTCTTTGTACAGGGCGGACAAACTTTCATATTCCGGATCGGTAAATCCGAATCCGAACGTACCATCATTGTGAATACCCTCGGTAGAAAATGGGAGTTCACATTTACCACCCTGGTTACCTTTGGAGGGGCTTTTTTCGCTTCTTTTCCGCTCTTTTATGCCACCAGTTTTGGCGGAGCATACTGGGTCTGGATGGCCATCCTGTTTGCTTTTGTGATCCAGGCTGTTTCCTATGAATTCAGGACCAAGGCAAACAACTTCCTGGGCCGGAAGACCTATGAAACTTTCCTTTTTATTAACGGTTTGTTGGGTACATTCCTGGTGGGAGTGGCCGTGGCCACCTTCTTTTCGGGTTCCCAGTTCTCATTGAATGAGATGAACAATGTTATCTGGGCCAATGAAACACGTGGTCTGGAAGCCGTCCTCAGCGTTTTTAATGTGTCACTCGGACTGACGGTATTTTTCCTGGCAAGGGTGCTGGGGCTGCTCTATTTCATGAATACCATCGACAATGAGAACATTATTCGGCGATCTAAAAAACAGTTGCTCTACAATACCATTCCCTTCCTTGTTTTCTTTCTGCTGTTTGCTGTCTGGCTTATGTTGAGGGAAGGATTTGCAGTAAATCCTGAAACAGGTGAGATCTATCTGGAGCCTTATAAATACTTTCACAACCTGGTTGGTATGCCTGTTGTACTGGTGATGTTCCTGGTGGGTGTAGTTTCCATACTGGGAGGGATCCTTCTTTCTCTTTTGAAAGACTCAGACAAGGGGATCTGGTTCACCGGACCCGGAACCATACTGGTGGTATTCTCGCTTTTTATGCTGTCAGGATTTAACAATACAGCATTTTACCCATCGGCTTATGACCTGCAGAGTTCGCTCACCATACAGAATGCCTCTTCCAGCCACTATACCCTGGTGGCTTTGAGTTATGTTTCCCTTTTTGTGCCTTTCATAGTGGCTTATATCGTTGTTGCCTGGCGTGCACTCAACAAGAAGAAAATTGATGAACAGGAGATGAAGGAGGAGCCTCATGTCTATTAATAAGTCTTTGCAAGAAAACACCAAATACTGCGTTACTCTCATGTTGAAAACGGTCATTTACAAAAGTAAACTCCCTGGTTCTCAACACTTCAAAAGCCTTGTCTTTGGCGTTTTCTTTTTAAAGACCTTAAAAATTAGCAGTATTAACTTTGTTGAGCTCGCAAGCTCGGTTCAGTCAAACACTAATAAAAATTGATGTTATGTATATAGGAGCTGTTATAGGATACCTCTCCTGGCCATTTATGATCCTGGTCAGTTACCTGGCTGTCCGCTGGGCACTCAGAAGATTTGAAAAACGCGTTGCATCGGACAGCAATACCGGGGAGTGATGCATCATCTCCCCAACCTGCTGACCCTGCTTAACCTGGCCTGCGGTACTGCTGCTATTGTACTCACCCTTGAAGGTCAATGGCAGTTCGCTGTATACCTGGTCCTGGCAGCATCCCTGTTTGACTTCCTGGACGGATTCCTGGCAAGGTTGCTGAATGCTCAGAGCGAGACCGGGAAACAGCTGGATTCACTGGCCGACATGGTCACCTTTGGCGTGCTGCCGGCCATATTTATCTACACCATTTTTAAAAACATTTTCATTCATCAGGATGCGAGTCTCCCTTCTTTGAGCCCCGTTTTCCAATGGATCTTTCTGGGTTCGGTGCTGGTGGTACCCGCGTTTGCGGCCATCAGGCTGGCGCGTTTTAATGTGGGGGATGCCGACGGACAATTTTTTCACGGTCTGCCTACTCCGGCCCATGCCCTGTTCTGGACAGGATTGTTCTGGCAGATTATGCAGGACGGGCTGTTTTTCGGCACCTCCCTGAATATTTTCTTTTTGTGGGCCATTATGCTTATCATGGCATTCCATATGATCCTGCCTGTACCCATGTATACCATGAAGTTCAAACATTTTCGTGTGAGAGACAACCTGATCCGCTACCTGCTCCTTGTGATCTCCGCAGTGATCCTCCTGCTCACCGGGTTGTCAGGATTATCCCTGGTGGTTCTAACATATATTTTGCTTTCTCTTTTGAACCTTTTGCTACAGAGACGGTTCAGATAGAGGATCATCGCTTCAAACCTCCTTATTCGATAACTATGACACATAAGAACCAGACATTTGCAGAAAGGCTGAGCAAATTCAATACAAGCTACTGCATGGATGTCCCATCCATGGTCCAGACCCATGAGTTCGTGGAGAATCTGATCCATACACTCTTTCCCATCAAACGGAACTGCGTGGTGGACCCCGGTGAGATCGCCATTGAATTGGATCGCTGCGCCATCAAGGTGAAGGAGTTGTTATATTCCATCCGGAAGTCCCTGCATCTTTCCCCCGAAGAGGTTGTGGAGGCATTCTTTTCCCGGGTTCCGGAGGCTTTTGAACAACTGGTTGCAGATGCAAAGGCAATCACTCAGTTCGATCCGGCTGCCAGCTGTGTGGAGGAGATCATTCTTTGCTATCCCGGATTCTACTGTATTGCTGTGTACCGTATGGCCCACATCCTTTATGAGTTGGATGTACCAGTACTGCCGAGGGTCATGGCCGAATATGCCCACGAGAAAACAGGGATTGATATTCATCCCGGGGCGCACATCAAATCTCCTTTCTTTATCGACCACGGAACAGGAATTGTGATCGGCGAGACGGCCGAGATCGGTCGGCATGTAAAAATTTACCAGGGGGTAACCCTGGGTGCGCTTACGGTCGAGAAAAAAATGGCCCGGACCAAACGGCATCCCACCATCGAAGATAATGTGATTATCTACGCCGGAAGCACCATCCTGGGCGGCAATACGGTGGTCGGACACCATACGGTTGTTGGAGGAAATACCTGGATCACCGAGAGCATCATACCCCACTCTGTAGTTTATCGCCTTCACCGTGTGGTGGTAAAGGACAGCAAGGATTTTGAAGCGCCGATTGATTTTGTAATATAAAAACGAACAATACCATGAAACGTCTATAAAAATTATTAACATAATTTTCAAATTAAATAACTTAAAATATTTACGAGTGAAATACGAGAATATATTAAATGACATTGGAAATACGCCCCATTTGAGGTTGAATAAACTCTACCCGGGTGCTGAGAATGTATGGGTAAAGCTGGAGAGGAACAATCCGGGAGGGAGCATCAAAGACAGGGTTGCCTATGCCATGGTAACGGATGCGGAACGACAGGGTGTTTTGAAACCTGGTTCTACCATCATCGAACCCACATCGGGCAATACAGGGATCGGACTGGCCATGGTGGCTGCGGTAAAGGGATACAGGATTATCCTGGTGATGCCTGAATCCATGTCGGTGGAACGAAGAAATATTCTGAAGGCCTATGGTGCGGAGATTGTACTCACTCCCAGGGAGGGTGGCATGAAATCATCCATGGAGAAAGCGGAAGAACTGGCCGGGGGTATGAAAGAGGCATGGATCCCCTCGCAGTTTGACAATCCTTCCAACCCATCTATTCATGAGACCACGACCGCCCTGGAAATCTTGCAGGATTTTCCGGATGGTATTGATTACCTGGTTACCGGTGTTGGAACCGGGGGACACATTTCTGGTGTCTCCAGGATTCTAAAACAGAAGATGCCGGATCTGAAAGTCTATGCGGTGGAACCTGCTGAATCTCCTGTAATCGGTGGAGGGGAGCCAGGTCCGCATGGAATCATGGGCATCGGGGCCGGATTCATCCCTGGCAACCTGGATACATCCCTGCTGGATGGCGCCATTCCAATAGAGAAATCTTCTGCCTTTGACTTTGCCAGGCGGGCTGCTGAAAAGGAAGGATTGTTCGGAGGCATCTCCTCGGGTGCTTCACTGGCGGCTGTAGCGGTGTTGCTCGAAAATGTTGATAAAAAATCCACCATCCTCACCTTTAATTACGATACAGGTGAAAGATATCTATCGGTCAATGATCTATTTTAAGAGGTTTTTGTATTTTTGAGCGAATTATCCAGACCCGTTCAAGTATGCAAGTCCCTCTGAAAATTGCCGTTGATTTTGACGGCACCATCGTAGAACACAAATACCCTGAAATCGGAAAAGAGATTCTTTTTGCTTTTGACACCCTGAAGGCACTTCAGAAGCAGCGACACCAGCTGATATTATGGACCTATCGTTCAGGCAAAGAGCTGGAGGAAGCTGTGGAGTTCTGTCGTCAGAATGGCATTGAATTTTATGCAGTAAATAAAAGTTATCCGGAGGAGGAGTTTGACGAAGATTATTCCAGCAGGAAAATAGAGGCCGACCTGTTTATCGATGACAGGAATATAGGCGGTTTGCATGGCTGGGGTGAGATCTACCAGATGATCAATCCTCATGAAAGACCCAATATTGAGGATGAATTAAGGAAACTCCCGGGGAAACCCTCCTTATTAAAAAGGCTGTTTGGATGATAAATCAACACCCATGAGGAAGCTTCCCGGATTATTCCTGTTGTGTGCCCTGCTGCTAACCGGGGTTGCTTGCGGTCCCCGGAATGGAGTCTCTGAAAGAAGCACCAACCGCATACCGGTACCAAAGAGGATTACAAGCCTGGTCAGGCCGGACAAACCCCTGACCATCCCGGTTGGAGATGATATCCACATACGGCTGGATTACCCTGATACCGTTTCCGTCGATTCGGTGCAGGTTTTTCTGAGCGGCGATCTGAAGCAGACCCTCAACGGTGAGCTAACAGAGGCTCCCGGGGGAGCGTTGGAGACTACCCTTGCAACGGCCGGACAACACACAGGGAAAGCAGCACTCCGGTTAAGGGTATTTTTTTCGGGAGGGAACACCGAGAACCAGAGTCAGCAACTCACCTTTTTATCAGACCTTGAGCCGGTGGAATACACATTCAGGATTGTTAATGAGTATGCACACGACCCGGGAGCCTACACCCAGGGATTGCAGTATGTCGACGGATGGCTGTATGAAGGGACCGGCAACTACGGAACCTCCTCGATTCGACGGGTTGACCTTGAGAAGGGTGAGATATCCAGGATCAGGAACCTGGACCAGGCGTTGTTCGGCGAGGGCATCACTGTACTGGGAGAGCGGATCTACCAGCTCACCTACAAGTCACAGGTTGGATTCATCTATGATAAATCGAGCTTCGAAGAGATTCAGAAGATCTACTATCAAAACCGGGAGGGGTGGGGGCTCACCCACAACGGGAAGGAGCTGATCATGAGTGATGGAACCCATGTTATCTATTTTCTTGACCCGGAAATGTTTACCGTCATTCGCCAGATAGAGGTGTACCATAACAACGGACTTGCCAACAGCCTGAATGAACTGGAGTTTATCAATGGAAAGATCTGGGCCAACCGCTACTTTACCGATGAGATAGTGATCATCGATCCGGAAACGGGGAAGGTAGAGGGCCGCATCAACCTGAAAGGGATACTGAAGCCGGCCGACAGGAAACCAACCACTGATGTTCTGAATGGCATTGCCTGGGACAGGGAAGGGGACAGGGTGTTTGTAACCGGGAAATACTGGCCTAAATTATTTGAAATCAAGCTACTAGATCGATAACTTCATGCTGACAACTCGCCTGAAATCACCCTGACACTCCTGGGAATGATCTGGAAATGAACGGGACCGTGTCCGAGGGACTCTCCGTCGGTCTCGATCTGCAACCGTTTGGGGCCATTGATCAGCACGGATTGGGCAGTATAGGTTTCCACCTTGGAATGGTTGATAATGCTGCCGTTATAGAGACGCTTCATGTTGGCCAGCACATTCAGCTTGCCTATTTTCCTGATCAGCGTAATGCTGTAAAGGCCGTCATCGGCAATGGCATGCGGAACCTGCATCATACCTCCCCCATTGTACCTGCAGATCCCCACGTTCATGGCAAAGATGCTGCGGTCCATGGTCTCGCCGTCGATATCGATTTCAGCATTCAGGGCTCTGTACCTGATCAGGCTGAAAAAAATGTTGTAAAAGTAAAGCAGTGGGCCACTCTTTCCCTTGTCTTTCATGCGGTTAGAACGTTCCGTTACCCTGGCGCCAAATCCCATACCGGCAATATTGATAAAATAACGTTTCCATTCCTTGCCGTTCTTCACGTAATTCACCAGGCCTGCATCCTGGATAAAGGTATTCTGTTGTTTGATGGTCAGTATGGCCTTTTCATAATCGACCGGGATGTTGAACATCCGCGCCCAGTCGTTCCCGGTACCCACCGATATCATTCCAAGCATCACCTCTGTGGTGAGGATCCTTCTCTGGGCAAATACACCGTTGATGACCTCGTTCATGGTACCATCACCCCCCACCACAATGATCCTGGAATATCCTTCCCTGATTTTATTCCTGGCGATAACCGAAGCATGCAACCTGCGGTCGGTAAAGTGAGGCTCGAACCGGATTTCGTGTTTTTTCAGCAATTGATTGATGACGGGCCAGTCCTTCTCTGTTTTCCCACCTCCGGCAGCCCTGTTTACAATGGCTATCCAGTTCGATTTGCTCATGTTGTTCAGTTATTGAAGTTCAAATATAAACAAAATCTATCTCCTCGAATTCTGTAGAGACTGTCTCAAAAGTCCTCTTTTGATTAATTCTGAGGGATACTTTTGAAGTAACCTGGCATTTTTCACGCAGTGAATAAGCACGTTACGAAAAAGTATCCCTTAGAAAAACAGATAAGCTGACCCTTTTGAGACAGCCTTCTTTCTTCTATCTTTGTTGCATTAGAACCTAACACCTTAGGAAGTTATTATTGGAAAATGTTGAAAAGGTGTTTATAAATGCAAAATCATTGTTCACAATAACGAAATGGGTAGAAATAGCGGGCTATCCGAAAATAGTAAATTTGAACCCCGTTTCATGAAATTCAACCTCGATAAATTAATAGGCAGATGAGTAAAGTAATTGCGATAACGAATCAGAAGGGAGGCGTGGGGAAAACCACTACAGCAATCAATCTTGGAGCAAGCCTTGCTGTACTCGAAAAGAAGGTGTTGATTATTGATGCAGATCCGCAGGCCAATGCCACATCCGGCTCCGGATTTGATATTAAAAAGGTAAAAACAAGTATCTATGAATGCCTGATCGAGGATGCCGATCCGAGGAAAATCATTCTGAACAGCGAGATCAGTCACCTCGACCTGATCCCCTCCCATATTGACCTGGTTGGAGCGGAGATAGAGATGCTGAATATGAATGAAAGGGAGTACATATTGAAAAATGTTATCGACCAGGTCAAAGAGAAATATGAATACATCCTGATCGATTGTTCCCCTTCCCTGGGTTTGATCACTGTAAATGCATTGACAGCCGCCGATTCGTTGATCATCCCTGTCCAGTGTGAGTATTTTGCACTGGAAGGATTAGGTAAGTTACTGAATACCATTAATATCATCCAGCGGGGTCTCAATCCCGACCTGGAGATTGAAGGCTTTTTACTGACCATGTACGATGGCCGGCTGAGGCTCTCCAACCAGGTGGTGGATGAGGTGAGGAAGCATTTTCAGCAGATGGTTTTTGAAACCATCATCCAGCGTAATATAAAGCTCAGTGAAGCTCCGAGTTTCGGAAAACCGGCAGTCCTCTATGATGCAGAATCCAGGGGAGCTGTCAGTTATCTGAACCTGGCCAGGGAGATCCTGCAGAAAAATGAAGAAACCCTGTTGAAGCAGGAAGAAAAAGTAATGGATTAATTTTACACCCTTATGGCAAAAAAGAACGCATTGGGCAGAGGACTGGGGGCATTGATTGATGTTTCTGAAGAGCAGGAGAGACCGCTGCTCCAGTCCCCTTCATCAGTCAGTGAGATTCCTTTAAAGAATATCTCGGTGAACCCTTTCCAGCCGCGCACCTCTTTTGATGAACAGGCTCTGACGGAACTGGTGATGTCTGTGAAAGAGCATGGCATCATACAGCCAATTACTGTGCGAAGAGCTGAGGGCTCCTCCTACCAGCTTATCACTGGTGAACGACGGTTGAAGGCTGCTCAAAAGGCTGGATTGAAGCGTATTCCGGCATATGTCCGTGAGGCTGGAGATGACAAAATGTTAGAACTGGCCCTTGTAGAGAACATCCAGCGGGAAGACCTGGATGCCATTGAGGTTGCCATTTCCTTCCAGCGTCTTATCGAGGAATTCAGCCTTACCCAGGAAGGCCTTGGTGACCGGGTAGGTAAAAAACGGGCCACCATCGCCAATTACCTGAGATTGTTAAATCTCCCGGTGGAGATACAGACAGCCATCCGTGATAAAAAGATCACCATGGGTCATGCAAGGGCACTCCTGTCCATTGAAGATAAAAAGCGGCAACTGGATGTATTTGACAAAATCTTTGCCCGGGATCTTTCAGTCAGGCAAGTAGAATCCCTGGCACAGCGGGCGAAAATGGACGACCCATCCACCCGACCTGCGGGTATGGAACCACGGTCAGACTACGAAGATCTCCGGGAGCATCTATCCCACCATTTTGGCGCCACCATCGAATTTAAGCGAAGCAATAAAGGGATAGGACACATCGTTATACCCTTTAAATCTGATGAGGACTTGCAACGGATTGTGAGTATACTCGATAAACCGGGTAAATGAACAGGATCATTCAGGCGATTTTCCTTTCTGTTGTACTGGTTTCTTCGGCCCTCAGCCAGGAATCTGATTCAATTGCGACAGGCCGGGAATCTGATTCAATTGCGACAGGCCAGGAATCTGATTCAATTGCAGGGATCCCGGAGAGTGACCTGCGCTTTGCCGATACACTGGTTGTTGAACAACCCGATTTCAGCCACTCAGCCTCAAAGGCCCTCATGTATGCACTTGTGCTTCCGGGACTCGGTCAGGGCTACAACAAGAAATATTTTAAGATACCCATTGTATATGCTGCACTGGGAGGTGTTGGATATGCTATTGTATATAATACCAAACAGTACCGGCAGGCAGTCCTCGATTATAACCTTGATCCGGAAAACACCGATGAAAGATACCACCAGGCCTGGCGAAGGAACATGGAACTCAGCTATATTGGATTGATTGTTGTATACACCCTGCAGGTGGTGGATGCCTATGTGGATGCCCAACTCTACAGCTGGGATGTCAATGATAATCTTTCCCTCCGTATTGCTCCCTCCCTGCAACCCATGATGATACCAACCACCGGTTCCGGTCAGGCTTACGGATTCACGTGCAGATTTGATTTAAAAAGAAGATGATGGAGAAGAGAAGTGAAAAAGGAATCACGGTACTGATCGTGGTATTTATGATGTTAATTGGGACCGGTATAAATGGACAGGATCCCTTCCCGGATAGCATTCAAACCCTGGATCCAGCCATCAGTATGGATATCTTTACCATGGAGGACGAGGTAGAACTCAAGACAGGCGATAATCTGGACAGTCTGCTCAACCTGTGGTATGTGAACCAATCGCTGGAGAGTGCTGTGGATGATTATTCCCCTGAAGCCGATACACTGATCCCTGATTTTTCTGACTCGGTCTATTTGCAGCGTCTGGCTGATATCCCTTCAGTGGTTGATCTGACCTACAACCGGATTGTCAAGAATTACATCAATGTGTATACAAGGAAAAGAAGGGAACAGGTGCGGATCATGCTTGGGTTATCCGAATACTACTTCCCCATCTTTGAGGAGGTCTTTGATTATTACGGGGTTCCCTACGAGCTGAAGTACCTCTCCATCATCGAATCAGCCTTGAATCCGAGGGCAGTTTCACGCGCGGGTGCAGTGGGTGCCTGGCAGTTTATGTACAGAACGGGCAAGCATTACGGTCTTACCATCAACTCCCTGGT
>Ga0255379_10008_pt1 | contig 28575 bp, 25 predicted proteins | sample ANMaggSeSYBR01I3_FD_182105 | JGI IMG/M metagenome (GOLD analysis project Ga0255379, IMG submission 182105) | Sediment cell enrichment communities from methane seep in Santa Monica Basin, California, United Staets - ANME aggregate JGI... | ecosystem: Environmental > Aquatic > Marine > Cold seeps >... | reverse complement strand
GATGGTGGAATCATCAATCTGAAGACAGATAACGACCAGCTTTACACCTATACCCTTGAACTGGCCCGGTATAATAACCTAACCATTGAAAGAAATACAGAGGATATTTACAGCACGGGGTGGAAAGATGAAGCGGTATCCATTCAAACCTACTATGAGACCCGTTATCTGGATGAAGGTGAACGAATCAATTTCATTTCCTTCAGGCTACCGGCTCACAGGGAAATCAAGGAGTTACCTTATGACATCGGGTGATCGGTTTTTCGACCAGGTATTCGAAGTGGTAAAACTGATCCCAAACGGGAAAGTCACCTCTTACGGCGCAATTGCCCGCTACCTGGGTTCTCCGGGTGCAGCCAGGATGGTAGGTTGGGCCATGAACCAATCCCACCTGCAGCCAGAGTTCATTCCTGCTCACAGGGTGGTTAACCGGAATGGATTACTAACCGGAAAACACCATTTCAGCGGGACTGTCATTATGCAGGAATTGCTCGAAAATGAAGGGGCTGTCATTGAGGATGATCGCATCATCAATTTCGGGGAGATTTTCTGGGATCCGGTCCTGGAACTGGGACTATGAGTATTTAATCTAAATAAAAAAAGCTATCTTTGGAGTTACAATTTTGAGAGAATAATGGAAATTCAGAAGGAGAAAATTTTAGAGGTTTTAGGTGGGATTCGTCACCCGGAGACAAAGGAGAGCATCGTCGCCATGGGAATGGTTACAGACATTAAGTACCGGGAAGGAGATCTCTGGTTTGGCCTGCAGTTCAGCCGTCCCAACGATCCGTTTATACAGTCCATCAGGAAAGCTTGTTTCCGGGCTGTCAACAATAAGTTTGGAGATGGGACCCTTAAGGAGGGACATATCCAGGTCCAGGTTCCCGATATGCCCGCGAAAAGGGAAGTGTTACCAAGTGTGAAAAACATTGTTGCCGTTGCTTCAGGCAAAGGAGGCGTGGGTAAATCCACCATAGCTGCGAATCTTGCAGTGGCATTGTCCCAGGCTGGTTTCAGTGTGGGGTTGATCGATGCCGATGTGTATGGTCCTTCAATCCCCAAAATGTTTAACGTGGAAGGGGAACGGCCTACAGCAAGAAGTGAAGATGGTACGGAGTGGATTATGCCCATTGAAAAATATGGAGTAAAATTGCTTTCGGTGGGATTTTTTGTGAAACCGGAGGATGCTGTTATATGGAGGGGCCCTATGGCTACCAGTGCATTAAAACAGCTGATTTCCCAGGGTGAATGGGGGTCACTTGATTATCTTTTAATAGACCTGCCTCCTGGTACAGGAGATGTACATCTGACCATGGTCCAGGAGGTGCCTGTTACGGGTGTGGTGATTGTAAGTACTCCCCAGGAAGTGGCCCTGGCAGATGTGATAAAAGGTATCAATATGTTTGCTGGAGAGAAGATAAATGTACCTGTGCTGGGGATCATTGAAAACATGTCGTGGTTTACGCCCGAAGAGCTTCCAGACAATAAATATTATATTTTCGGCAGGGATGGATGCAAAAACCTGGCTGAGAAAATGGGGATTCCGCTGCTGGGTCAGATTCCGATCGTACAGGGGATCAGGGAGTCGGGTGATGTGGGCGAACCAGTAGCCCTGTTCCCCGACAACTCTTCGGGAAAGGCTTTTCATGACCTTGCACAAACGGTTAATAAGGCCCTTGAAACACGGAATATTGAAATGGAACCCACAAAAAAGGTGGAGATAACAACTAAATAAATTTCACAGCTTTAAAGAAGTGAATATGGAAGCTATAAAAGAGAGGGTTGAGAAGGCACTTGAAAAGATCAGGCCTTACCTGGTTGCCGATGGAGGGGACATTGCTTTAGTGGATATTACCGATGACATGGTAGTCAGGGTTGAACTGAAGGGGGCCTGTAACGGATGTCCATTCAGCGTGCAAACCCTGAAAGCCGGAGTTGAAATAGCTGTAATGAAAGAAGTTCCTGAAATCAGGGAGGTGGTTGATGTGAATGCATCCTGATATTTTTCCCGGTCCAATAAAATAAGTTATTTCAAATCAAGTTAATTAGTTGTAAGAACTTGACAGTAATCCTGTCAAAACCGGACAATTTTGCTTTTTCGGAATGCCATATACAAGATAATTATAGCGCTTCTTTTCTGCGGGGTGGTCTCCTGCAGCGTGGAAAAGAATACCTCTTTGAGCAGGAATTTCCATAATCTTACTTCCCATTATAACGTTTACTTCAATGGATATGAGAGTTATAAACGGGGAGTAGAAAAAGCCAGGATCAGCGTAAAGAATGATTATAACCGCATTCTTGACCCTTTTCTGTATGAAGATGAGTCGGTGAATTCGGCAGTTTCCAGCGATATGAAACGGGCCATCGATAAAGCCACCAAAGTGATCACATTTCACTCCATCACGGCCAAGCCAAAGGTGAAAGAAGGGAACCAGTCGGCTAAAGACAAAGCCTTTTATGAAAAAAATGAGTATAACAAATGGATGGATGATTCCTACATTCTTATGGGGATGGCCTATATGTACCAGGGTGAATTCTTTCTTGCGGTAGAGACTTTTAAGCATGTGCTGGTTACATTTCCCGATGAAGAGATCCATTTCCTGGCAATGGTCTGGCTGGCACGGGCTTATATAATGATTGATGAAATGAAAGAAGCGGACCGGATTCTTATGACCCTGGCCGACGAGAGTGCATTTCCGGAGGACTACCTGGAGGTCTTTCATTCCACCAGGGCGCAATACTACATCAAAATGGAAGCATATTCCGGAGCAGCAGAACACCTTGAATTGGCGCTGGAACAGAAGGGGTTGGAGAAGGAACAAAAAATCAGGTATTCATATATCCTTGCCCAGCTTTATGAAGAAACCGGAGAGAATAACCTGGCCCTGGAGAATTACAAACGGGTTACCCGGTACAATCCTTCCTATGAGATGGCATTCAATGCAAAGGTGAGCATGGCAGAGGTATTCGAATCGGGAAGTGCAAGCAGTGACGATCTGAAGAAATTGTTGAAGAAAATGCTCAGAGACAGTAAAAACAAAGAGTATAAGGACCAGATCTATTTTGCACTGGGGAACATTGCATTTGAAGAGGGTGCTAAGGAGCAGGCTATTGAATACTACCAGCTGTCGGTCTCATCCAGTTTGCAGAATCAATATCAGAAAGGGTATTCCTCCCTTACCCTGGCAGAGATTTATTATGAAGAGCCTGAATATATTCTTTCGGCAGCGTATTATGACTCGGCCGTTTCGTTTCTTGACAAGGACTATCCTGGATATGCGGGACTCTCTACATTATCCGCGAGTCTGAACGGACTTGTTTATAATGTCGGTATATACGAGCTGGAGGACAGTGTACAGATACTGGCCGGTCTTCCGGAAGAGGAGCGTCTGGCAATTGTCGACGGGATCATTGAGGATGTAAGAGAAGCGGAGGAGGAAGCAAGACTTGCAGAACAGCAGGCCATGCAGGATATGGCCTTTAACCAGTCTATGATGTATAATAATAAAAGCACTTCTGGCGGAACCGAGGGACAGCAGGGTGGGCAATGGTATTTCTATAACCTGAATGCCAAAAGTTTTGGCCAGCCCGAATTCAGGATGAAATGGGGAGAGCGAAAACTGGAAGATCACTGGAGGAGGAAGAACAAGCAAAGCCTCTCTGAACTTACAGGTGAAGTGGATGCAGCGAGTGATAGCCTGAATGATGGCGGGACTGTTATTTTCGATAACAAGTCGAGGGAGTATTACCTGATCAATGTTCCCCTCACAGATTCAGCCATGGAGCAGTCAAACCTGAAACTGGAGAATGCGCTTTATAATATGGGGGTTATTTACAAAGAGAACCTGCTGGATTACCAGGAATCAATTACCTCTTTTGAGGAATTGCTGGCCAGGTATCCGGACGGGAGGTACCCGGCGGCAACCATGTATAACCTTCACGATTTGAACAATACCATTCAAAAACCTGAAACGGCAGGCTTCTACAAGACCCGGTTGTTGACAAAGTACCCGGAGTCGCACTATTCAAAATTATTGAACAATCCCAACTACATCCAGGAACTGGAAGCAGAGGAACAAAAGGTTGTAAGGGTCTATGAACAAGTGTATGAAAAATATTCCAGGAAGGATTATGCTGCGGTGATTGCCAGTGCTGATAGTGCCATAGAACAATTTAAGGGTGATCCGCTTATTCCCAAATTTAAGTATATAAAGGCACTTTCGGTAGGCACTATCCATGGAAAGGAGGTAATGAAAACAGAACTCGATTCATTGATTGCCCAGCATCCTTCCACCGAGGAAAGCAACCTGGCCCGGGAGATCATTGAATACATGTATGTGGCCTTTCCTGTTATCAAGGAGGCTGATCAGGCCCAGGAGGCCGAAGCGATCTATACTGTTTTTGATCCCGAACAGGAACACCATTTCCTGGTAGCATTGCTTCCTGGAGAAAATGTAAACCAGGTCAGTTTTGATTTGTTAAACTATAACCTGGATCATTTTAACCAATATGACCTGAATATTGACAATGTTGAACTGGAGATTTCAGATAACCTTTTGATAGTGAGCGTTTTTACTAATGCCGAAGGAGCAGTAAGATACCTGCAGGTTATTGAGGAAAATCGTGTTGAAATCCTGGCGGGCATCCCCTCTTCCCAGTACCGGATGATGATCATATCAATTGATAACTACGAGATCCTGTTGGAACAGAAGACATATGTTCCTTATTACCTTTTTTATAAGAAGCACTATTTAAACGAAGAATAATGGGAAGGCAAATACACATTTTATGGACAGACGATGAAATAGATCTTCTTAAACCCTATATCCTGTTCCTTGAGGAAAAGGATTATAAGGTTACAACCGCGGCCAATGGAGCAGATGCCCTCAGTTTGGTGGAGCAAAATGATTTTGACCTGATTTTCCTTGATGAGAACATGCCCGGATTATCGGGACTGGAGACCCTGGAAAGGATCAAAAGTATCACACCCAATACACCGGTGGTCATGATCACCAAGAACGAAGAAGAGGATATTATGGATGAAGCCCTGGGCGGCAAGATATCTGATTACCTGATAAAACCAGTGAATCCAAAACAGATCCTTCTTACTATAAAAAAGAACATCGATTCCAAACGCCTGGTGACAGAGAAGACCACTTCCACTTATCAATCGCAGTTCAGTCAGATCGGGATGCAGATCAATTCTGCCAATAGTTTCCAGGAATGGGTGGAGATCTATACCCGGCTGGTCTACTGGGAAACAGAATTTGATACAAGTAGAGCTGAAGGGATGGAAGAGGTCCTCAGGCTTCAGAAGACCGAAGCCAATAAAGAATTCTCACGTTTTATCCGCACCCATTATTCGGGCTGGTTTTCACAGGCAGCATCAGATGCTCCATTGATGTCTCCCAATATTTTCAGCCGCAAGGTATTTCCCCTGCTCGATCAGGGTAAGGTAATGGTGGTGATTATTGATAACCTGCGGTATGACCAGTGGAAGATTATTGAGCAGGAGATCAGTGACCTGTTCAAAACCGATGATGAGGTGGTTTTTTCAAGCATCCTTCCCACTTCCACTCAGTATGCAAGAAATGCAATGTTTGCCGGATTGATGCCCCTTGAGATTAAGGAGCGTTACCCAAGGTTGTGGATCGAGGAATCGGATGAGGGGGGTAAGAATGCATTCGAGGAGGAGCTGTGCCGTGCTCAGATGCAGCGGCTTGGGGTTGGGAGTTCATTTAATTATGAAAAAATAAGCAACCAGCGCGCAGGTAAGAAACTGGTGGAGAATTACCGCGACCTGCTCAATTTCGATCTGAATGTCCTGGTCTATAATTTTGTGGATATGCTCTCTCATGCCCGTACTGAGATGGAGATGATAAGGGAACTGGCCTTTGATGAATCTTCTTACCGGTCACTGATCCACAGCTGGTTCCAACATTCATACCTGTTTGAGTTGCTTAAAAATCTGAATCAGCATGATTTCAAGCTGGTGATCACTACAGACCATGGAGCTGTCAGGGTAAACAATCCTGTAAAGGTGATCGGGGACAGGCAGACTTCGGTCAATCTGCGATACAAACAAGGAAAAAACCTGAATTTTAATAAAAAGGAGGTGTATGAGATTCATACACCGGAAGATGTGTATCTGCCCCGAACCAATGTGAGTACCAGCTATATCTTTGCCATGAACAATGATTTTATGGTATATCCCAATAATTACAACCACTTTGTGAATTTGTACCGGGATACTTTCCAGCACGGAGGGATCTCCATGGAAGAGATGTTGATACCGGTTGCCATTCTATCTCCAGTCAGGTAAATATGAACACGATCACCATTCATTCTGTGGATCAGATTGACCTTGCTGCTGAAGCTTTTCTGAAAGCGGCAGGGGAGACAACGGTCATTGCCTTTTCCGGTGAACTGGGGGCGGGGAAGACCACTTTTATACAGGCAATATGCAGGGTGCTGGGTGTAACTTCAGAAGTGAATAGTCCTACTTATGCACTTGTCAATGAGTATTTTACGATCGACGGCACCTCCGTGTTTCATTTTGACCTCTACAGGATTGAAACTCCGGAAGAGTTGTTCGACCTGGGATATGAAGAGTATTTCTATTCCGGGGACCGCTGTTTTATCGAATGGCCGGAAAAGGCCAGCCATCTGATCCCGGAAGACGCACTGCGTGTGGAGATCCTGGTGCGGGAAGACGAGAGCAGGGAAATACGGTTTTGAACGTCTGGTTTTTTAAAATATCTTGACTTTGCTTTTTCATGACGAAAAACTAATGAATTAATCAGGCTAATTGTGTAATTTTGAGCTATCCTATAAACAATCGGTGCGATGGAAAAATCAGGATCACACGCCTTCAACATCCATAAAGAGGGATTGATGCCCCAGGAAGAGATGCTTGAAGTGGGAAATAAAAAGAAGCAGTTGAAGATTGGGATCCCTTCTGAAAATCATACAGTGGAAAGCCGTGTTCCCATTACTCCGGAGGCTGTTGAAATCCTCACCGGGCATGGTCATGAGGTTATCCTTGAGACAGGTGCAGGAAAGGCAGCCAATTATTTGGACACTGACTATTCGGAGCGGGGCGGTATCATCTACGAAAACAGACAGGAGATCTATGGAGAGTGCGATATTCTTTTGAAGATCAGTCCCCCGCAAATCGAAGAAATTGATTGGATGAAAGAGCGACAGACATTAATCTCCTCTTTCCAGATCTTCACCCACAGCGATGAGAAGTACATCCGGGGTCTGATGCAAAAGAAGGTGACTGCCATTGCATTTGAAAAAATACAAGATGAGCATAACTGCTTTCCGGCAGTGAGAAGCATGAGTGCCATCGCAGGAACCACAAGTATGCTGATTGCAGCAGAATATTTAAGCAACATGAGGGGTGGCAAGGGCGTTATGCTGGGTGGCATCACAGGGATTACGCCCACAGAGGTGGTGATTCTGGGTGCTGGTACTGTGGCAGAATATGCAGTAAGGGCAGCCATGGGTGTTGGATCGGAGGTGAAAGTTTTCGATCATTCCATTCACAGGCTTCGCCGGCTTCAAAACGCTGTGGGTCAGATGATCCCCACCTCCATTTTTCACCCTAAAGTTATACTGAAAGCCCTCCGGTCTGCTGATGTGCTGATCGGTGCCATCCGAAGGGATGAAAAGCAACAGACGTTCTTCATCACTGAAGAGATGATCAGGGAGATGAAACAAGGATGGTGGTGATAGACATCAGTATTGACAGGGGTGGGTGTATTGAGACTTCTGAATTAAGAACACAGGTTGATCCGGTGTTTGTAAAGCACGGAATCATTCATTATTGTGTTCCCAATATACCATCCCGGGTGGCACGAACCTCTTCCATTGCCATCAGCAATGTATTTGCTCCCCTGATGGTGGGAATGGGCGAACTGGAAAGCATGGGAAAACACCTGAAAAAAAATGTGGGTCTAAGGCATGGAGTATATATTTATAACGGGATCCTTACCAATCAGATCATTGGCCAGCGGTTAGGAATTCCTTCAAAAGATATTGATTTACTGATGGCGGTATTTTAAATTTTGTTTAGATGGGACAGAAATTGATCAGAATTTTGATGGTTGCTATACTGGTATTTGGATCGAGTGCTTGTGATAAGCACAAAGGTGTGGACAAAACCGGGGAGATCCGACTGAGTTCGCAGACTTTTGGCGAAAACTATTATATACTCGGTTATTCCTTTAATGCTGGCGAGTTTTACAGGTTTCCCTACCAGGGTGAACCGGTTCCTGATATTATTAATGAAGGTTTCCGGGTTCTTGAAGGGGGGAAAGTAGGCACATTGCCAGGATTCAATACCCCGGGACAGATGAATGGTTTTGCCCTGGTTGGAACATTTACATCTTTCGACAGCGGCCGCAGTTATTATGAATCGTATACTGAAGTTGAGGCTGGACTTCAGTTTGAGACTGTCAGTGATACGGTGGAGTTACACCAGGTGTGGGTGCAGCAAACAGCAGATGGTAATTATGCCAAGTTGTTTATAAAAGAGATACAGTATTACGAAGGGGAATCGGGGAATATGTACAATGAAGTCACCCTGGACTTTACTTACCAGCCCGACGGTTCCACAACTTTCCCCGGGTGATAAGGGTTGACCGTTTTTTTCTATATTAGGGCATGAATTTCGCGCTCATTGGTTTTATCTTTTACCTGGTGGTGATCCTGGTGGTTGGATTCATTACCTATCACATCAACAAATCTCATAAGGACTTTTTTATTGCTGGCAGGAAACTGAATCCCTGGGTGGTTGCTTTTTCTGAGAGGGCTTCCGGGGAGAGCGCCTGGTTGCTGTTGGGTTTGCCCGGTGCTGCTTATGCATCCGGGCTGCTCGAATTCTGGACAGCCCTTGGCTGTGTAACCGGGATCATCTTTTACTGGTTTGTTATTGCCAGGCCGCTGCGTGAGGAGACAGAACGACTTGAGGCCTTTACCCTCCCCACTTTTCTTGCTGCCAGGTTTGAAAAGGGACAATCTGTAATACGGGTGCTGGCCACCTTCATTATTATCTTTTTCTTCATTTTTTATCTGTCTGCCCAGTTTAACGGGGCAGGCAAGATCCTGAACGTAACCTTTGGACTTGACCAGACTACGGGCATGATCATCGGTGCGGTGGTGATCATTTTTTATACCATGATGGGTGGATTTTTTGCGGTGGCCTGGACAGATATGGTCCAGGGAATCATTATGATCGGGACCCTGGTTATACTCCCGGTGGTGGGACTGATCGAATTGAGGGAGATCAGCGAGGGTACAAAGCCACTGGCTGACCTTATAGCACAGGATGGGCACCTGTTGATCTCCTTCACCGGGGGTAAAACCGGTTGGGCAGCGGCAGCCTTGATCATCAGCGGTCTGAGCTGGGCCCTGGGTTACATGGGACAGCCCCACCTGCTTACCAGGTTCATGGCCATCAGGAATGCCGGGCAGATCAAAATTTCCCGCCGGATAGCCATTGCGTGGATAATACCGGCCTTTTCAGGTGCATTGGTCATTGGCCTGGTTGGTGCGAGTCTTTACGGACAAGGTATGTTCGAGGATATTGAAAAAGTGATGCCCTATATGGCCAATGAACTCCTGCCGGCCTGGCTGGCCGGAATACTCGTTAGCGGAGCAATTGCAGCGATGATGTCCACAGCCGACAGCCAGTTGCTGGTAATAAGCTCTTCAATTATTGAGGACTTCTTTCACCGGACCCTGGGCAGGGACCCGGGAGATACCTCGTTGCTGAAGGCCAGCCGGATCATTACCATTGTGGTGGGGTTGATTGGTTTTTTGATAGCCTTAACATCCGATAAACTCATTTTCTCTATGGTATCCTACGCCTGGGCAGGCCTTGGATCCTCCTTTGGTCCGGTTATCCTGCTGTTGCTCACATGGAAAAAAGTAACTTACCAGGGTGTCATTGCCGGATTGGTCACAGGGTTTGTAACGACCGTAGTCTGGTCTGAACTCAGTACACTTGATGCTGTGATCAGTGTCAGGTTTGTCTCCTGGGTCCTGGCTTTTCTGGCAGTCTGGATAACAAGCAGGATCACCCGTAATATATCCTGAGTTAATCTGTCAATTATGAGGCTAATCTATGATATAGGGATAAGGTTGTACTGGGTGATTGCATGGATTGTGTCTCCATGGAATCACAAGGCGAAACTCTGGATAGACGGCAGGAAGGGATGGCTCAAAAAGTTAAAACAGGAGTTAGAGCCGGAGGAACATGTTATCTGGTTCCATTGTGCCTCACTGGGAGAGTTTGAACAGGGCAGGCCCATCATCGAAGCATTCCGGCAGCGGTTTCCCGAATATAAAATCCTTCTTACCTTTTATTCCCCTTCCGGATATGAGAAACGAAAGAACTACGAAGGCGCAGACCATGTGATGTACCTTCCCCTGGATACAGCGCGAAATGCCCGTCGCCTGGTGGAAGCTGTTTCCCTGGAAATGGCCATATTTATTAAGTATGAATTCTGGTTCCATTTCTTATATCATATGAAAAAGCTGGGAACCCCAGTTTTCCTGGCTTCGGGAAACTTTCGACCGGAGCAGGTATTTTTCAAATGGTATGGCAGGTGGTACAGAAAAATCCTGGATTGTTTCACACATATTTTTGTACAGAAGGAGATGTCCATGGATTTGCTTCAGCGGATCGGGATCACCCGGGTTACCGTGGCTGGTGATACCAGGTTTGACCGGGTAAAGAGGGTGACAGAAACCGACTACAGAAATGAGGCCCTTGAAGCATTTACAGGTGGATTGAAAGTAATTGTGGCAGGCAGCACGTGGGAGAGGGATGAGCAGATACTGGAACATGCCTACAATAAATTGCCTGACCATACCAGGTGGATCATTGCCCCCCATGAATTGTCTGTTATCCACATCCAGAGGTTAAGAAAACGATTTCCTTCCAGTGTGCTGTTCACCGGGCTGGATCAGGAAATACCACCCGGAACCAGGGTTGTGATTGTAGATACCATCGGACACCTTTCCAACCTGTACAGGTATGGGAGCCTTGCCTATATCGGTGGCGGTTTTGGCAAAGGGATACACAATATCCTGGAGGCGGCCGCCTATGGTCTTCCTGTCATTTTTGGTCCCGCATACCGCAAGTTTTCCGAGGCGGTTGAGCTTACCGGGCTAGAAGGTGCATTCCCGGTTCAGGATGAACAAGAACTTTTATCCACCATTCATCAACAATTGGAAAATCCAGGCCTGTTGAAAACCTCATCGGTAATCGCCGCAAACTATGTGCTGGAAAGGGTTGGAGCCACTTCTATTATTACTGAGGAAGTGTGCAAAAAAACAAGCTCTAATATGTTTTAGAGTTGCTTTCCGTGCGGAGATTTCTTCCTATTTTTGATTACTCTCGTGGGTTCTGAACAACCTCGACATTAATTGACTTTTTTTTAATGATTCCTTAATATTTCCGAGATCGATTACACATAAATTCGCAGCTAATCTATATTTATCTAATACAAATTGTCTATGAAATACATTAAAAAATTATTGCTCTCTTTCGCCATGTTCGGACTGGCATTGGGTGTGATGGGTCAGGGAACAACCACTTCTGAAATGAACGGGATTGTAACTGACGAAACAGGCAGTCCGCTCAAAGGGGCTACGGTTGTTGCAGTCCACACTCCTACTGGATCCCAGTATGGGGCAATCACCAACCATCAGGGTTATTTCACCCTTCCCCTGATGGATGTTGGAGGCCCTTATAACGTAACAATTTCGTATGTCGGGTATGCCAGTTTTGAAAAATTGGATGTTTACCTTTCATTGGGACAGGCTTATTCCATGAATACTCAGCTGACAATCAGTGAAATGGCGATTGCAGAGGTTCAGATTGTCGGAAGCCGGGTTAAGGAATTTGATCTGTTTGATGGTAACCGAACGGGTGCTGAAACAGTAATTGATGAGGAAGCTCTGAACAGGATGCCCACCTTATCGGGTGATATCAATGACTTTACCCGGTATACACCCCAGGCAAGGGTGGTCGGAGACGGCATCTCTTTTGCCGGCATGAACAACCGCTACAATTCGGTGATGATCGATGGAACGGTGAACAATGATGTCTTCGGTCTCGCTTCAAACGGTATGAACGGAGGGCAGACCGGCATATCAGCTTTCAGCTATGAGAGCATAGAGCAATTCCAGATCGTACTTGCACCTTATGACGTACGGAACGGTGGATTTGCCGGGGCAGGTATCAACGCGGTTACAAAAAGCGGTACAAACAATATTTCGGGTTCTGTCTATTTTAGATACAGGAACCAGGGGATGGCTGGAAAAACGCCAACGGATAATGAAAGTGATGAGCGTAAAAAGCTTGCTGATTTTTCTGCCAAGACCTACGGTTTTAACCTGGGCGGACCGATCATTAAGAACAAGCTGTTCTTTTATACCAATGTGGAGATTCAGAATGACCAGGAGCCTAAACCGTATAATCTGGATGACTATGAAGGTAATATTGATGAGGCAGGATTGCAAGCTTTGAGGGATTATTCAATCAACCATTACAATTATGATCCCGGAGACTTTGGAGACAAAATGAGTAGCTTGAAGGGGCAAAAGTTTTTCATAAAGTTTGACTGGAATATTAACAGCAAGCATAAACTGATGTTAAGAAATCAGTATACCTATGGTGAAAGTACTTCTCCCAGGAGTTTTAAACTTGATGAATTGTACTTTGAAAACAGTGGTGTCTACTTCCCATCTACGACGAATACAACCGCGATCGAGTTAAAAAGCAGGTTTTCACCCACAATATCAAACAATCTGAAGATTAGCTATGCCTATGTTCATGATAACAGGGAGGTGATGGGAGACAGGTTCCCTGGCGTGGTCATCGAGGATGGCAGCGGTGATATTTTTCTTGGCGGAGAGATTTATTCCACCGGGAATGTGTTGACCCAGAAGATCCTTACCATTACAGATAATTTCCAGATTAACAAAGGGAAGCACACACTGACAGTGGGGACCCACAACGAATTCTACGACATCTATAACATGTTCATGCGGCGTGCCTATGGAGATTATGCTTTTGACAATGTTGCTGCATTTGAAGCAGGAACGCCTAATTTTTACAGGATTGGATATTCACTTGTGGATGATATACGGGGAGATGGATCGGCAGCAGCGGCAGATTTCAATGCCATGCAGCTTGGCTTTTATGTACAGGACGAAATCAGGATTTCAGATCGATTAAAAGTAACGGCCGGCTTACGGCTCGATATCCCTATCTATTCTGATCAGCCATTGGGTATTGATGGATTTAATGACACCACCATTGTCAAACTGGAGACTCAGTATGATCTTAAGGGAGCCCAATCAGGAAAAATGCCCTTTACCCAGTTGCTTATTTCTCCAAGGATTGGATTTAACTGGGATGTTACAGGTGAAAAAACGACCCAGGTCAGGGGTGGAATTGGGATATTCACCTCAAGAGTTCCTTTTGTCTGGCCGGCCGGATCCTATACGAACAACGGACGTATGATTGGAGATTACAAGGATTATGGCACCACTCCCTTTGAGCCCGTATGGGACCAGCAATTTGTTCCAAGCAAGGATGGATCGGTTCCTTCCGGAAGCCAGATAGACCTCTATGCAAAGGACTTCAAATTGCCGCAGATGCTGAAGGTCGACCTTTCGGTTGACCAGAAATTACCAGGGGGAGTCATTGCCACTTTGGAGGGGATCTTCTCAAAAACCATTAACAATGTACTCTGGCAGGATGTGAACATCAAACCTGCCTGGGGCAAGGCCACTGGAACTCCAGATGACCGTCCGCTTTACAACACTTACAAAAACGGGATCGAGGCCTCTTACGGTCAGATCATGCTGGGGGGCAATACCAACAAAGGATACGCTTACAATGTGACCTTACAATTCAGGAAGAAGTTCAGCATGGGGCTGAATGCAAACCTGGCATATACCTATGGAACCTCCTATTCCATCTTTGACGGAACCAGCTCACAAAACTCCTCACAATGGAATTACCTGGTATCGAGCCCGGTTCCTAAAAACAGTGCCAAAGTAGGAGTATCCGGATTTGATCCCGGGCACAGAATCGTGGGCAATATCAACTATTCAAAAGAGTATATCGGGCATCTGAAAACCACAGTCTCACTCTCTTATTTTGGCCAGTCAGGACGGGTCGTTTCCTATATTTATGATGATTACTATGGTGACTTTACGGGTGAGTCTTACAAAGGTCCACAGTTGATCTATGTGCCGGCTGCCCAGGATGAAATTGTGTTCGATGAAACAAATGCAACAGCTGCATCTCAGTGGGCCGAACTGGATGCATTTATTGAAAGCAATGAATACCTGAAGTCCAGAAGGGGAATGTATACAGAAAGGAACGGCTCCAGGTTGCCTTTTGAGAACCGTTTCGATTTCAGAATTATGCAGGATATTTTCGTATTTGCAGGCGAACGGCGCCAGACACTTCAAATTACATTTGATATATTTAATATCGGTAATATGCTCAGTAAAGACTGGGGAAGGATTTATTATGCAAAAAATGAAAACCTGGGTGTTATAGAATTTGTTGATATAATCGATGATCCGGGGAATGCTTCACTTGATGAGACTTTACCTACTTTTGAGTTCTCAAGGCCCGATAACGACAGGCCCTGGAGAATTGACGATTCCGGCCTGAACAGTTCACGCTGGCAGGCACAGATCGGTATTCGTTATCTCTTCTAACACTTAGTGTCATGTTATGACACGGGTATTTTATCAATCAAACAAAGGGTGTCTCAAAAGGCCTCTTTTGATTAATTCTGAGGGATATTTTTGAAGTAACCTGGCATTTTTCACGCAGTGAATAAGCACGTTACGAAAAAGTATCCTTCAGAAAAACAGAGGCAGCCCTTTTTGACAGCCTCTGTTTTGTCCATTGATGCTCCTGATAAGGAAATTTTCAATGGGGAGGAGTCCCGCATGAACACTGGGATGGAGAGAAAGCAGGAGAATCCGGAACATTTATAAAAGACTCTTAATCAATACTATAATAGTTTGTTGCAGAGGAGAAAGTCATGATTTTTCTCATGTGTCTGACTTTAATTGAGTTAGCCAGAGAGTTGATTTCTTGTTAATAAAATCGGGTACAATTCACTCTTTCCGCTGCTGATTTCTTCTTATTTTCATATCCCGAAATCTGTATCACGGAGGACCCTGTTTTTTCATCATCTATTAAGGAAAATCATTTGATTTTTACCATATGAAGATAGGGCTTTATTATCTCTTTTCCTGAGGTAGATATATATAAGACACGGGTTAATAGGATGTTATAGGTTTGTTGATATTATTTAATTGATTAAGAATGGCAGAAAAGGCAGTACCACAGAAAAACCTGGCGTTTGTTGAAAAGGAGCTTATTGATATAACAGAGGGGCAGACAGGAGAAGAGAAGAAGCTTAGAGATACGTACAGTATTGATGAAGCCTTTGAAGCCTCGAAGGATTACTTCGAAGGAGATGAACTCGCTGCAAGGGTCTGGGTGAATAAGTATGCATTGAAAGATTCCTTTGGTAAGATCTATGAACGTACACCGGATGATATGCACAGACGTCTGGCATCTGAAATTGGTCGTATTGAGAAAAGATACCCCGATCCCCTGTCATTTGACGAGCTTTTTGAATTATTGCGTGGATTCAAATACATCGTTCCCCAGGGGTCTCCCATGACCGGGATTGGCAATAATTTTCAAATTGCCAGCCTGTCAAACTGCTTTGTTATCGGGCACGAAGGCACAGCAGATTCGTATGGGGGGATCATGAAGATTGACCAGGAGCAGGTACAGTTGATGAAACGCCGCGGAGGTGTCGGACATGATCTTTCACACATAAGACCTACCGGAAGCCCGGTCCTGAACAGTGCATTATCCTCAACTGGAGTGGTACCTTTTATGGAACGCTATTCTAATTCCACAAGGGAAGTAGCACAGGATGGCCGAAGAGGCGCACTGATGCTGAGTATTTCCATCAAGCATCCCGATGCAGAAAATTTTATCGATGCAAAATTGGAAGCAGGAAAAGTTACAGGAGCCAATGTTTCGGTGAAGATCAGCGATGAATTTATGAAGGCTGTGGTAGAAGGAAAATCTTTTGTGCAGCAGTACCCCATTGATTCCGACAATCCTTCCCATACCAACGAGATTGATGCCCGTACGCTGTGGAAAAAGATTGTTTACAACGCCTGGAAATCGGCCGAACCAGGGATTCTCTTCTGGGATACCGTAACCCGTGAATCTGTGGCGGATAGTTACGCCGACCGTGGATTCAAAACTGTTTCAACCAATCCATGTGGTGAAATTCCCCTCTGTCCATATGACAGCTGTCGGTTGCTTGCAATCAATCTATTCAGCTACGTGGATAATCCATTCACAGAAAAAGCCAAATTCAATTGGGACAAGTTCCGTACACATGTGGGACTGGCACAAAGGATCATGGATGACATCATCGACCTTGAACTTGAAAAGGTAGATGCCATCCTGGATAAGATTTATAGAGATCCGGAGAATGAAGAGATCAAAGGTGTGGAGATTAAGCTGTGGGAGAATATTAAACGCAAGGCCCTGGATGGAAGAAGGACCGGTGTGGGGATTACTGCTGAAGGAGATATGCTTGCAGGTCTGGGACTTTGCTATGGAAGTGAAAATGCCATTGATTTTTCTGTTGAGGTACATAAAGCTGTTGCCCTGGAAGCCTACCGGTCGTCTGTGAAAATGGCAAAAGAGCGCGGTCCGTTTGAAATTTTTGATTTTAACAAAGAAAAGGATAATCCGTTTTTGATCAGGTTGGGTAAAGAAGATCCACAGTTGATCGATGAGATGAAACAGCACGGACGAAGAAATATTTCTCTGCTTACCATTGCACCCACAGGTACAACCAGCCTGATGACCCAGACCACTTCCGGTATTGAGCCGGTATTTCTGCCAGTTTACAAGCGCCGCAGAAAAGTGAATCCCAACGATAAAAAAGCCAATATAACTTTTGTTGATGAGGTGGGCGACAGCTGGGAGGAGTACAATGTATTTCATCACAACTTTCTGACCTGGTTGAAGGTAAATGGTATGGATCCTGAAGAAGTAAAGAGCTTCAGCGATGAGGATGTGGCGGAACTGGTAAAGCGTTCACCTTATAATAAAGCCACTTCCAATGATGTGAACTGGATGCAGAAAGTTAAAATGCAGGGAGCCATCCAGAAATGGGTGGATCACTCCATCAGTGTAACAATCAATCTTCCCTCTGATGTGAAGGAGGAACTGGTAGGTGAACTATACATCAATGCTTGGAAAAACGGGTGTAAAGGGGTGACGGTTTACCGCGACGGATCCAGGACGGGTGTGCTGGTGGCAGCTGATAAAAAGAAAAATGAAGAATCACAATTCCCCATCAAACGACCCAGGGAGCTGGATGCTGAGATCCTCAGGTTCAAGAACAACGATGAAGACTGGATCGCGTTTATCGGTCTGCTCGAAGGTAAACCATATGAGATATTTACCGGAAGGAAAGAGGAGGACACTTTTCCGATCCCATCAAAAGTAAAGAAGGGCAGAATTATCAAAACAAAGAATGAGGATGGAACCAAACGGTATGACTTCCAGTATGTGGATAAATACGGCTACAAGGTAACCATGGGAGGCCTTTCCCACCAGTTCAACAGTGAATTCTGGAACTATGCCAAGTTGATCTCTGGGGTGCTCAGGCATGGAATGCCTGTAGTAAATGCTATTAACCTGATCAGTTCATTGAGGCTGGATAATGAATTTATCAATACCTGGAGTGCAGGTGTGGTTCGATCACTTAAAAAATATATACCCAACGGAACAAAAGCCAAATCGGATCAGAAATGTGAAGAGTGTAGTTCAAACAACCTTATTTACCAGGAGGGCTGCCTTATTTGTACCGATTGCGGCTCTTCCAAATGCGGATAACCTGTGAACGCAGTTAATCCCTTCAGAATATTACTTGAAGGGATTATAAAACGGTACTACGAAACTCACTTCGTTCCGTTCCGTCAGGTACCTCTTTTACAATCCCTTCAAGAGTTGTTAAACCCTCACTATTATCGGAAAGATATTCAGAAAAGCCACCTACAAATAATTGCGGAGCAATGATTTTCAGTGGCGTCTGAATATCTTGAAGATAAAGGGAGTATAAACTCTATTCTTTATTCGTGGCCTTTTTTGAGATCATAAAAGCGGTGAGCAGGCCCAATCCTCCGAAGAACAGGGTAGCTGCAAAGTAGGCCTGTTCTTCCGGGAGTTGGGTATAGGTCTCAAGCAAACTGCCAATAAACAGTCCGAATCCAAGACCCACCAGAAGCAAGGCCCATTTCAGAAGGCTATAAACACTGGGTTTTGACTTTTTCATAAAGTCCTGTGGATTGACTCCTTTTTCAATCATGGCCATCCGTTCACGGTTTCTGGCTGTGAATATTATAAAAACGATTCCGAAAGTCATAGCAAATACTGCAATTGGCACTAAAATATCTTCTAACATAATTTCCAGGTTTTGATTAAACTTTGTTTGTTGCATCTTTGACGCAACATTGAATACCCATGTTACAGATTTTGATCAGAATTTTTCCTGCAAGATGATCGTTTATAGCCAATAGGGTGTGAAAAAGAGTGAAGTGTTGTAACGTTTTGCCGAACCAGGCGTCTTATAGATTGCATGGAGGTCCAAGAGGAGACATACCACATCAAACGTGTAAAACAGGGAGATAAAGAGGCATATACCTGGGTGGTAAATGCTTACAAAGATATGGTGTATACCATTTGTCTCAGAATGCTTACAAGTGAAGTGGATGCAGAGGAAGCGGCCCAGGAAGTGTTTGTGAAGGTGTACCGCTCAATCCAGGGCTTCCAGGAAAAATCGAAGTTCTCTACATGGCTTTATAGGATAGCATATAACCATTGTATCAGTGTGATCCGAAAAAAAACAAAGGTCATTGATCTGGTGGATCAGCTACCTGATGATGAGGTTAATGAGAGTGATGTAAATGGGCTTGACCGGTTATCGGGTGAAGAAAGAAGCCGGTATTTGCAAATGGCCATTGAGGCGCTTCCGGAAACAGATGCGGTGGTCGTAACACTCTTTTACTATGATGAACTATCGCTGGATGAGATTGCCGGGGTTACGGGCCTCACCAGCAGTAACATCAGGATTAAGCTTCACAGGTCAAGAAAAAAGATGTACAATGTCCTGAGTCAGCATTTAAAGACAGAATTAAATTCAATCATGTAACATGGAAGGTGAACAGCAAATTTCCAGGCTTATCAGGGAATCCGGGGTTGTCATTGCTCCCGACCGGTTTACCGATAATGTAATGGATAAGATTGATGCTGAAACCGAGAGGAAGGCTTACAAACCCCTAATCGGAAATGCAGGCAGTATATTCATCACTCTTTTCGTTATCGCTGTTGTTGTGATTTCAATCTTCTTTGGTAAACCGTCCGAGATATTCCCTCATTACCGGTTACAAATGCCTGAGCTGAATTTTAATCTGCAATTTCTTTCAGAGGTAGAGTTCTCCACAGGAATGCTCTCTGTACTGGTGGCCGTATTTCTCCTGGTGCTGTTCGATGCCGGACTCAGCAGAAGGAGAACTAGCTAGTAATGACCTGAGATCAGTCAATGATCCAGGATCAGTTAATGACTCCCAGCTCCTTTCCAACTTTTATAAAACCGTTGATGGCCCGGTCGAGGTGATCCTGCTGGTGGGCAGCAGAGAGCTGGACCCTTATCCTTGCCTGCTGCTTGGGTACCACCGGAAAGTAAAAGCCAATCACATAGATACCCTCATCCAGCAGCCTCGTTGCAAATTCCTGGGATAACTTTGCGTCATACAACATCACTGCACAGATGGCCGACTGGGTGGGTTTGATATCAAATCCTGCAGCCAGCATCTTTTGCATGAAATAGGCAGTGTTGGCATGCAGCTTTTCCTGTAGTGCTGTGGTTTCATCCATCATATCGAACATCCTGATTCCGGCTCCCACAACCGAAGGTGGAAGGGAGTTGGAGAAGAGGTAGGGCCTTGATCGCTGGCGAAGCAATTCAATGATCTCCTTTTTACCGGTGGTAAATCCGCCGATGGCTCCTCCGAATGCTTTTCCCAGGGTTCCGGTTATAATGTCAACCTGGCCCCTGATGTTGAATAGTTCAGTGACACCCCGGCCTGTTTCACCTACCACTCCGGCCGAATGGCATTCATCGACCATCACCATGGCATCATATTTCTCTGCCAGTTCACAAATTTTATCGACCGGAGGAACATTTCCATCCATAGAGAAAACTCCGTCGGTAACGATGATCCGGAAACGCTGATCATGTGCCTGGATCAACTGTTGTTCCAAATCTTCCATATCGGCGTTTTTATACCTGTAGCGCTGTGCCTTGCAAAGCCTTACTCCATCGATAATGGATGCATGATTCAACGAATCAGAGATGATGGCATCTTCTGCAGTAAGGAGCGGTTCAAAAACACCACCGTTGGCATCGAAACAGGCTGCATAGAGGATGGTATCTTCTGTTCCAAAGTATGCCGCAATCTTCTGCTCCAGGATGCTATGCAGGTCCTGGGTTCCGCAAATAAACCTCACAGAAGACATGCCAAATCCATGTGAATCAAGGGCATCTTTTGCGGCCCGGATCAGTTCGGGATGATTGGATAATCCCAGGTAGTTGTTGGCACAGAAGTTTAAAACTTTTTGTCCGCCATCCAGCTCAATTTCTGCCGTCTGGGAAGAGGTAATGATCCTTTCGGATTTGTATAGTCCGGCTTCACGGATTCCCGTAAGTTCAGCCTGAAGGTGCGCTTTAATTTTTCCGTACATATTTTATGGTTTTAATTTGTTCTCTATCTCAGTTAGCATAATCTCTGCCATTTTACCAAGGTCATAGGTCTGCTCAAATCCCCAGTCCGCCTTTGCGATGGTATCATCTACACTCTGGGGCCATGAATCGGCTATGGCCTGTCTGAAGTCGGGATTGTAACGGATAGTAAAACCGGGAATATACCGGCGGATTTCCTGATAAAGCTGATCCGGAGTAATACTCATTCCCCCCAGGTTGTAACTACTGCGTATGGTTAGTCGTGAACGCTCAGTTTCCATTAATTTGATTGTGGCATTGATGGCATCCGGCATAAAAAGCATGGGCAGGGTTGTCCCTTCACTCAGAAAACACTCGTAATTGCCATGCCGGATGGCTTCGTAAAAGATCTCCACTGCGTAGTCGGTGGTACCGCCTCCGGCTTCGGTTTTATAACTGATGAGTCCGGGATAACGAAGACTCCTGACATCCACTCCGTATTTGTTATAATAGTAATCGCACCATCGTTCTCCGGCCAGCTTGCTTATTCCATACACGGTGATGGGTTCCATGACAGCAAGCTGGGGTGTACCGGTTCGTGGTGTGGTGGGACCAAATACTGCTATGGAACTGGGCCAGAAGACCTTTTTAACTTCATCCACCATTTTAGCTACCTCAAGGATATTCATCAGGCTGTCCATATTGATCTTCCATGCCTGGGTGGGGAGTTTTTCGGCGTTGCTAGAAAGAACTGCTGCAAGGTGATATATCTGGTTGATTTTGTTCCGTATGATGAAATGGATCAGCTGCTTGTCGTCCATTACATCCAGGATCTGGAACGGACCTCCCTCTAAAATATCCGGAGGTGCCTGTTTAATATCGGTTGCGAAAACATGTTCATTGCCATAGATATTTCTGAGTTCAACCACCAGTTCCGATCCAATCTGACCGGCGGCACCTATCACCATGATATTGTCCATAAAATGTAGATTAAATGTCTGCATGCGAAATTAGGAGTTTTAACTGCGCTAACAAATGATAAAGAACATAACAGGTTCGAGATTTATTTTTTTGCATCCTTTTTATATGTAAATTTCTTAGCCGTTATTTAACAAAGCAGAAGCATTGCACATGAAGCAGTCGGTTAATATAGTTGGAGCCGGAATTGCAGGACTGGCCACAGCCATTCGTCTTGCCAGCAGGGGACATCATGTTACGGTATTTGAACAAACAGACAGGGCTGGCGGAAAATTAAAAAGTATCAGATGGGAAGGCTTCAGGTGGGATACCGGGCCTTCACTTTTTACACTTCCCGACCTGGTTGATGAACTATACATTCTGGCAGGTGAAGAGATGAAAACTTCCATTCGAACCCGAAAGATGGATGTGATTACGCGTTATTTTTATGAAGATGGTAACATCCTGAATGCATATGGTGATCCGGAACTATTTATTAAGGAAGCGGAGCACCTCTTCGGGGAACCGGCAGACCGGATTCAACAGCACCTGGAGCGAAGCAAAAAGATATACGATCTGACAAGTGAATTTTTCATATTCAATACATTTTATCGTTGGGGAACTCTCTTTTCTCAAAGGTTTATGAAAGCATTTTTGCAGGCATGGAAACTGGACTCCATGGTTACCATGCACGATGCAAATTCAAAGCGGTTTGATTCGAAGAAACTGGTACAGCTATTTGACTGGTATGCCACCTACAATGGCTCCAATCCCTACCGGGCTCCGGGCACGCTGAATGTTATTTCCCACCTGGAACATAACCTTGGTGTTTACTTTCCGGAAAAAGGAATGTATTCACTTGTAAATGGTTTAAAAGAATTGGCTGATAAGCTGGGAGTGATCTTTCATTTCAATCAACCTGTTGAAAAGGTTGTGATGGATAAAAGGGAAACAAAAGGGGTGGTTGTTGAGGGAGGGATATATCCTTCAGATATTGTGATCAGCGACATCGATATATTTTACTTTTACAGGGATCTGCTTGAAGATATTCCCTTTCCTGTAAAGCAGTTTAAAAAAGAGAGAAGTACTTCTGCCCTGATTTTTTACTGGGCCATTGACAGGGAATTTCCACAACTGGATTTCCACAACGTTCTCTTTTCGGCCAATTACAAAGAAGAATTCAGGGTTCTGAGTCATAAAAGGGAGATTTATGATGACCCTACCGTTTACCTGTTTATTGGTTCGAAAATTGTCAGTAGTGATGCGCCGGAAGGTAAGGAAAACTGGTATGTGATGATCAATGTACCGGAGAACCTGGGACAGGATTGGGATAGTTTAATTGAAAAGGCCCGGAAAAATATTTTACAGAAGATCTACAGGATTCTTGGAACAAAGATCGAGCCTCTGATCCTTCATGAGGTTGTTGCTGATCCGCGAACCATTGAATCAGATACATATTCTCACCGTGGCGCTCTCTATGGTAATAGTTCCAACAGCCGGGTTGCGGCATTCAGCCGGCATCCAAATTTCCTGAAGAAATATAAGGGACTATTCTTTGTGGGTGGAAGTGTGCATCCTGGCGGAGGAATTCCACTCTGCCTGGCATCGGCTAAGATCGTGGACCAGCATATCGGTTGATAAGTCGTTATGCAAGCCCGGTTCACATACATAAGATCAAAAATCCTGGTGGTTATATGGCTCATCATCATATCTGCACTGGTCAGGGCTGACCCTCGAACTGATATATACCAGGCCTATCTGGCCAGCCGGATGGACCTGTGGAAGGAGGCCATGACACAGATAGAAAGGTGTTACTTGAATGGAAGGGAATCCAGTTTATTGTATGACCTTACTGAAGCCCAGTACGGTTATATTGCTTTCTCTATTTCCATGGGCCGGAAGAAGGAGGCCAGAGAGATGCTTGAGAAAGCGAAAAGAAACATTGATATCCTGGCTGATAAGGATCCTCTTAATCCAAAAGTGTTCAGTCTGATGGGTGCTTTGCATGGATTCAGGGTTCGCCTTGAACCAATGAAGGCCCTTACATATGTGAGAAAATCAAAAATCGCCAATGACAGGGCTATTGTTCTTGGACCGGAGGAACCTCAGGCATGGATGGAGAAAGCCAACATGGAGTTTTACACCCCCCGCCTACTTGGAGGATCTGTGAAAAATGCTGTTTTGCTGTATGAAAAAGCAGTCAGGCTTTTTGAGGCCTCACCAGAGCGTACCCACCAGAACTGGTTGTATCTGAACTGCCTGGCCGGACTAGGGCTTGCCTATGAAAAATCTGGCCGCGTTAGTCAGGCTGGAACAGTCTACAGGAAGCTACTGGATCTGGAACCTTCCTTTACATGGGTCAGGGATGATCTATATCCTGAATTCCTCGAAAAGCATTCTATGAATTGATACTCCCGACAAAGCATTTTTCTATATTTGTCCCAACAGAGGAATAGCATGAAACGCCCGTAAATTTTTTTAACACATGAATCAAGGAATAAGGGTCAGATTTGCACCCAGTCCAACAGGACCTCTTCACATAGGTGGCTTAAGAACCGCTCTATTCAATTACCTTTTTGCAAGGAGACAGGGTGGTGTATTTATTTTACGCATTGAGGATACGGATCAGGCCCGGTTTGTACCCGGTGCCGAGGAATACATTATTGAATCATTGGAATGGTGCGGATTGATACCGGATGAAGGGCCCGGGTATGGTGGAGGTTTTGGACCCTACAGGCAATCGGAGCGAAGGGAGCGTTACAGCGACTATGCCCTAGAGCTCATTAAGAATGGGCATGCCTATTATGCCTTTGATACACCCGGAGAACTGGAAAGTCTGCGGAAGGAGCATGAGGCAAAGGGTGAAACTTTCGTATATGATGCACGGGTAAGGGATTCTTTGAAGAATTCGATTACCATGGACCCTCAATCCGTTAACGATCTGATAGACTCAGGAGCCCCCTATGTCATCCGGTTCAGGTTCGAGCCTGACAGGGAGATCAAAATGCAGGACATGGTCAGAGGTGAAGTGGTTGTAAACAGTTCCACCCTGGACGATAAGATCCTTTTTAAGTCTGACGGTATGCCCACATACCACCTGGCCAACGTGGTGGACGATAACCTGATGGCGATTTCTCATGTGATTCGTGGAGAGGAATGGCTGCCCTCCCTGCCCCTTCATGTGTCTCTATACCGGGCCTTTGAATGGGAACACCTGATGCCCCAGTTTGCCCATCTACCCCTGATAATGAAGTCCACAGGCAAGGGAAAACTGAGCAAGAGGGATGGAGATAAGGGTGGTTTTCCCGTATTTCCCCTGGAGTGGAACGATCCGGGTTCAGGTGATGTTTCCACTGGCTACAGGGAAGAGGGATACCTTCCCGAGGCCTGCGTTAACCTGCTCGCATTGCTTGGCTGGAATCCTGGAACAGAACAGGAATTATTCTCTCTGGAGGAGCTGGTTTCGGAATTTCAGTTGGATAAGGTGGGTAAATCCGGATCAAGATATGACCATGAAAAGGCAAGGTGGTTTAACCATCAGCACCTCCAGATGATGCCCGACAGTGAACTTATCCCGGCATTTAGTTCTGTTCTGGAGGCAAAAGGGATCACTTGTGACAAAGAGCAACTGCAAATGCTTGTTACCATTATTAAGCCACGAATCAGTTTCATCCATGAACTTTGGGAGCAGTCGTGGTTCTTTTTTAAAGCACCTTTGTCCTATGATCCGGCGGTGGTTAAAAAACGATGGAAAGAGGACACCCCGGACAAATTGAAAAAGGTAGCGGAAGCACTTATGCAGTGTGAACCATTTACAACTGAATCTGTTGAAATAGTTATGAAGGGGCTAATTACAGATAACCAGTGGGGTATGGGTGCCATCATGAATGCATGGAGATTGCTGCTGGTGGGGGCAGCCAAAGGACCGGGATTGTTTGACCTGGCTGCCTTCCTGGGAAAGGATGAGGTGATCAGCAGGATGAACAGTGGAATAGAACGAATCAATCAATAGAAGAACCAATTACTATCTGAAGCTGGCATCCGCCGTGGTCGGGGACCTGATTAAAAAGCCAGGGGAATAGTTTATAAAAAACCCATTTTAGTGAGAATTGTGAAACCATAAATGCTACTTTGCCGTTAAACAGCAATAGTAAAGAATTCAACTTAAACTAAAATATTATGAAAAAGCTGATTTTAGTACTGACAATCGCATTCTTTCTGTCCCATGTGACAGATGCTCAGATATTTAAATATGGAATTAAGGCTGGCATTGGTTTTTCTTCAATACAGATTGAAGATATCACTGGTATCGATGATGGAACCGATGTTTACAACCTGGTTACTGGAGATGGCGTCATGGGTTATCACGTGGGGCTTCAGACCCGCATTAAGATTGCCATGTTATATCTACAACCGGAGCTTTACTTCAATGCCGGCGGTGGCACTATTGACCAGGTTGTTTCAGGTGGGGCTACAGAGGTGCTGAATGTGAAATTCAACCGGATCGATCTACCGCTCCTGGTTGGGGTCAAACTGGGGCCAATCCGGTTGAATGCAGGCCCGGTGGGATCCTACGTAATAAGTGGGACCAATGAGATAATTGATCTGATCCCCGATTATAAAGTATTTACCAGCGGCATGACCTGGGGTTTCCAGGCCGGTATAGGTGTGGGGCTGTCAAAATTTTCACTGGATGCCAGGTATGAGGGTTCACTGAGTGCTTTTGGTGACTCCTTTACCGTTGGGGGAAGTAACTTTGCCCTGGATGCCCGTCCAAGCCAGTGGATTATTTCATTGGGCGTTTGGTTCTAAACAGGTCCCATACACATTAACAAAAGATTGTTTTGGAGCCCGTTCATTTCTGATGGACGGGCTTTCACTATTCAAAAATATCTGTTTTGTGCACTTCGCTGATGGTTCACCTTAGATTTTATAAAATCCACTTTTTTTTGTGCGTGGTGTAATCCAGTACACGGATGTTCATGTAATTTCCCAACCTCAGGGCTTCCAGGGTCATTTTTTCAAGAGAACCCCTGCAGATGTTTATGTACCTCTCATTTCCTTCCACAACAAGGTTGACTTTGTATGACCTGGCCCGTTTTGTGTTCTCGGGGAGCACCAGGGGCGCAGGCAAGTTTCTCTTGTTACTCAGGTTGATACGGACAATGGTTACATAAGAAGGTGTTGAAAGGGGTTGCCACTGACCGATCTTTATCCACAGAAAACGGTCAAACTTCAGGTAGCGTTGTTTTTCGGGATCAATTTTAGTTCCCTGGTATGAAAATGAGAGAAGGACCCCCAGCACCAGAGAGACGAAAGCTCCAATAAATTCTGAGTTTACCAGGAAGATAAAGGTCATCAGGGCCATCAAAAGAGGGAACATCCTGAAATTGTATCGCTCGTAAATGTACATGAAGGGATAGGAAGTATGAACGACAAGTTATAAAACAAATTTGAATAATATTTAGGCTATTTTTGTCTTCATGAATTTTCTCAGAAGTATTTACTATGCCCTTCCTCCTGTTGTACGCAGGATATCACGTAGGGTTTTTTATATGCCCATCGACCTGTATGAGACTATTATAGGAACCAGAGATCCAATGATACCCCCCAGGGGAAAAATCTTCATCGGAAGCGGTGATTTTTCCAGTACTGGGGAATCCATCAGGGACCAGCTGGTCGAATTGGGAGGACTGCAACCCCACTACAGGGTGCTGGATGTAGGATGCGGGATAGGCAGGGTAGCTATTCCACTTACCGGATACCTGGATAGCAAAGGTTCCTATGAAGGTTTTGATATTGTGAAGTCAGCCATACGCTGGTGCAGAAAAAGAATCCATAGCCGCTTTAACAATTTTCGGTTCACCCACATTGATCTAAAGAACGATCTCTATAACCTGCGAACAGACAGCGAGGCGAAGGACTTTGCATTTCCCTATGCCAATGAAGAATTCGACATGGTGTTCCTGACCTCCGTATTTACCCACATGGTACTGGACGATGTGGATAACTACCTGGAACAGATCCACAGGGTACTAAAACCCGGGGGTGTTTGTTTTGCCACTTTCTTTATCATGAACAAGGAAGCGCAGGAATTCATGAAAAAGTCGGGAAAGGAGATGTTTGAAACCAGGCTTTATCACCATTACCTTTTTCATGCAAAGGTTAAGGAAGCCAATGTGGCTTATGATGAAAAATACCTTGCTCAGCGGATGATCGGATCGAAAGGATTTAACCTGGAGCAGGTCCACCATGGATTCTGGTCGGGCCGACCGAAAACAGTACTGAATAATTTCCAGGACATCTGCGTTTTTCGAAAATCCTGAAATCATCTATGAGAAACGGGGTATGGCAAATAAACTTATTGCTCATCCTACCTGCTCATTGTAACCCCCACCGACTTGATAGGACCACCCATGGGTGGATGCATTTTTCTGATCCTTATGGTAGCTTTGTCAATACCGGTCATCTCACCATACAATGCATCCAGGATCCGTTTTCCGATATTCTCAAGCAGGTTTGATTTCTTCCTGCGCATCTCTGTTTTGATAAGCTGGTAGGCCAGCTGATAGTTCACCGCATCGTTCAGTTGGTCAGACTCAGCTGGAGCTGCCAGGTTTGTTTCAAGCTCCAGGTCCACCAGGAACCGGTTCCCCACAATCTGCTCCTCCTGGTAATGACCATGGAATGCATAAAATTCCATCTCTTCAATAACTATTTTGCCCATATGCTTGCAGGTTTA
>Ga0255379_10007_pt1 | contig 29854 bp, 30 predicted proteins | sample ANMaggSeSYBR01I3_FD_182105 | JGI IMG/M metagenome (GOLD analysis project Ga0255379, IMG submission 182105) | Sediment cell enrichment communities from methane seep in Santa Monica Basin, California, United Staets - ANME aggregate JGI... | ecosystem: Environmental > Aquatic > Marine > Cold seeps >... | reverse complement strand
ACTGAATGCTTGATGTGCTTATAGCTGAGATTCAAGTTCAGGGATATTATAGATGCTAAAAGTAGTAAGTGCTGAAACATTTTATCCTTCTAATCTAACGCGTGAGGCGCGGCAAAATCTTAGCGAGAATCTCTATGAGGTGCATAAACAGATTTTTAAAGGCCTTAATGAAAAGGAATTTGATCGTTACGTGGTTAATTCACCTGCTAATGTTACAAAAATATTTATATATCGCAATAAAAGAAAAAAAGAAATAATAGGATACTTTGCTGTTCATCGTTTTGAAAAATTTATTGATGATAAGCCTTTAGTTATTTTTAGAGCTGAAGCAGGCTTACTGCCTGAGTATAGGCATAAAAATGCCAATATTTCTTTCTGGTTTAAAGAAGCAATAAAATTTAAAATACTTCATCCGAATAAAGAGGTTTACTATCTGGTTTCTCCTATCAATCCAAGCGTGTATGCCAGATTAGCAAAGTATATTTATAAAGTTTATCCAAAATATGACAGTATTATTCCTTCACAAATTGAAAAACTCATGATGCAATTGGCTGATGAGTTCGGTTTGGAACAAGTTGACAAAAACAAACCTTTTGTCAGAAAAGTGGGCTGGATAACACAGGCTTCTGAGAAGGAAAAAGTATTTTGGCAAAGCTCTGATAATCTGCATATAAGGTTTTATGTTGATTTAAATCCTGATTTCGATAAAGGCAATGGTGTTCTTACACTCATACCTTTAACTTTTTTAAACTTATTCATATCATTATTCACTTTTTTTATATATTATACACTTAAAAGGAAGATCAGGTACAACCTCCATTTTCTTATGCAGAAAGTAGTCAGTTCTACACACATAAAGAGGCAAAGGAAATAATGGCAAAATGGCTAAAATAATATAATGATTGGATTGCTCGTGGTTTGGTTGAGAGTAAGCGCGCCTCCGGGCAAGACCATGGGCCATGCCAGTGCCATAATCAGCGGGGGCAGCAGGACTTCGAAGGAGAAGATCGAAGCGCTGGAGGGTACGGGGGTTGTGGTGGCTGAGAAAATTAAAGGGATGATTTGAGTAGATTTTGTGTTCCAGGATTTGATTGATTTAAGATTCTCTTCGCAAAAGTTGATTATCCTCGGGTCTTTAATCTCTTTTCCAATCACCAGTGCCTTTTGAATGAAAAAGCGCAAATCAATTTTATCTGGTGGTTATTTATACTGTAGCGTTTGATGCTTAAAAATGCTGATATCCAATTGTCATACAAACTTTAAATCCTTTTCAGAGCATCAGGGTACTATATGATAGGTATCGGGGAGATATCAGGCATCTTGGCCGCACTTTTCTGGTCAATATCTGCGGTGCTGTATAAGATTGGCCTGAAGGATGTGAAGCCCTTCCCCGCGGTACTATTACGCACAGCCGCAGCAATGGGCTTCATGTTCATGCTGAATATATTGCTCTATGGTTATGATCTTACGGTGCCTTTAATGGCATTTTTGTTTCTTTCTCTGGGTGGGCTGTTGAGGCTCCTTTTTGGGGGATACCTGTATTTCAAGGGACTGGAATATGCCTCTGTGTCCAGGGTCCAACCCCTGAAATTCACCTTTCCCCTATTCACCATTGTGCTAAGCAGTTTTATACTGAAAGAGACCATCGGTCCAGGAGTGGTGATGGGAACCATCCTCATTGTCTCAGGTATATTTGTACTGAGCAGGGAGAAGGCATCGGGCAGTGAAAAAGACCCGAAGAAGGCCATTCTGTTCACTCTTGTGTCTGCCATTTGCTCTGCCTTTTCCGTAATCGCAAGCAGGACTGGTCTTTATTATGTGGAACCTTTATGGGGGACTTTCCTCAGCCTGCCCATTTCTGTGATGACCATGTATGTGCTCTTTTCGCTGGACAAGGGACCTGTTGCTGCCTTTAAGCTGGATAGGCGGTCTTCAGCCGTGATTGGCCTGGGCGGGATATTCGGAATGGGACTGGGGAGTTACATGTTCTTTGTAAGTCTTACCAATATCGGCACGGCCCGGGCCACCTCATTGGCCTCGATCACACCCTTATTCTCCAGCATTCTGGCGGTGAAGTTCCTGGGCGAGAAGGTGACATCCCGGTTTTTATCAGGAATACTCATTATAATTGCAGGGATGTGGCTGGTCATTTAAGTCCAATCGTATAAATATATTGCAAGCGATACGGCATCTGCATCTTGATCTGTCTCAAGAAGGTATTCGAACGGGGCACTGCCGGGCAGGAGGCTCCCGAATACATCAGGGAGCATGTGACCAAGCCTGTGGTGGGTTACGTGGTAGGGATAAGCGCCCCGCCCGGTAAGACTATGGGCCATATCGGTGCCATTATCACCGGGGGCGGCGGGACTGCGAAGGAGAAGATTAAGGCGCTGGAGGGTGCGGGAGTTGTTGTGGCAGGGAGTCCGGGGGATGTGGCTGGGAAGATAAAGGAATTGATCTAAACACACCTGATATTTCAAGATCGTAATGATCCAGGATTTTTTCACTAAAATTTATGATTCGAAGATTGGGAGTGTGAAGGGGATGCTTGCCATCTCTGCATTTCCTTTAATCACTTGTCCTTCTCTAAAATACCGAGCATCGTCACTGCGTTATCCTAAAGTACCAAAGCATAGATTTAATACCGAATAGTTAGGAAATAATTACCATGGAATATAGACATGCTAAACATTCTCTTCTTGATGATCAGATAAAAGGTCTGATAGGGGCTGGTTACTATCCGAATAAATCAGAACTTACGAAAGATGCACTCCGATATTTGTTCTCCAGACGTCAGTATCTGAGAGTGGCATCTGCAGTTGAGTTATACCAGGAAGGAAAAGTGACATTGTCCAGAGCCGCCGAAATTGCAGGCATGGTCAGTGAAGAATTTAAAGGGGTCTTGGCAGAAAAGGGGCTGAAAATCAAAGTGGAATCATTGAGTGATGAAGAGTTTGACGAAGGCCTGAAACTTATCAAAGATATTAGAGTGACGAGTAAATGGTGACACCGAGAAACACAAAGCTTGTATCTGATTTTACTCTCTGTGTCCTCTGTGGTTTATTGCTTATCACTTATTGGAATTTGCATTTAATTAGTTAATATTGTTTGATTTTTAACCATAAATATGCCCAAGGTTTAAGACTTCAAAGATTCAAGATTCTCGTCACAGAAATTGATAATCCTCGGGTCTTTTACCTCTTTGCCGATCACCAGCGCCTTTTCATAGTATTCGATGGCCTTTTCAACCTGCCCCAAATAGCTGTATGCCAATCCCAAGTTTCCGAGGTGAGCTCCTTCATTGCGCCGACTCCCTATTTCTCTTGTAATGACAAGCGCCTTTTCATGGTATTCGATTGCTTTTTCTATTCGCCCCTGATTAAAGTATTCACTCCCCAGATTTCCAAGGTAAGCTCCTTCTCCACGCCAATCCCTAATATCCCTTGAAGCCATCAGTGCTTTTTCATAGAATTCGATTGCCTTCTCTACCTTCCCCTGATCGTTGTATGCATTTCCCAGGTTTCCAAGGCGAATTCCTTCTCCGCGCTGACTTCCAAATTCCCTTTCAATGACAAGTGCTTTTTCATATAATTTGATTGCTTTTTTGCCCTGCCCCAGATGGCTATATGCCAACCCAAGGTTTTCGAGGCAAGCTCCTTCTCCTTGCCGATCCCCGATATCCCTTGAGATCACCAGTGCTTTTCCATAATATTCGATGGCCTTTTCGACCTGCCCGAGATGGCTGTAAGCCAAGCCAAATACACCAAAAATATTGCTTGTTTTCGTTTTATCTCCTGATTTTTCTGAAAATCTAAGGGATTCTTCAAAATATTTCAGTGCTTCATCCGCATATCCCATAAGCAATTTGATCATTCCCAGATGGTAATTCCAATCACTAAACTTGGAAGCATCCTCGAATCCTTTTTCTTTGAATTCTTTCAATAATCTGCTGTAATAGTCCCAGCGCTCTTTAAGTTCTTCCTTATCTAAAAATCGCAGATTACTTTCTCCAAAGTCAGCAACCATTTTGATCTGTTCTTTCTTCTCCAGTTCAAACTCAAACATGGTCGTACGCCAGGAAAAGAAGTCCTGGGCTTCTTTCAGGATCATGGATAACGATGCACTGTTGATCCAGAGTATTAAAGGGTGGTTAATATTCAGGAACTTCTCACGCATCATATTAAGCTGAACAAGAGCCTCTGATCCACCCTTTGGGTTTTTCTTTTCAATTGCATCGTCCAGGCCGAATACAAAAAATGCGATTTTTTTATTCTCTTTTTTTTGAGCATTATACAGATCCGAATGCACTGCATCTCGCAAATTTTGTAAAAGATTTGTGGAATTAATATCCATCCGGATGTCGTAGATAAAAATCTCATTGCCAATCCGTTGCCTGATCTCGTTATCAAGAGCATGGCGTAATACCGGTTCGTTGCAGTGCACAAAAGCAATGGTCAGATCATCGGAAATGGAAAGAATGGTGCTCATCTCATCCAGTTTGGAAATATGGGCGGATGTTAATTCCATATTGAATACCAATTTAGGCACCGATTGTTGCAGCATGTTCTTCTCATCCAGAATAGCTTGGACAATTGGGTTGAGGTCACACCATGATCGATTTCAACATAATATTTTTCTAAATCATAATTTAACAGGACTTCATCAGGATTAAATAAGTGATAAATATCCCTAATATTTTCGGCCATTATTAGCACAACCTATGCCTATATTGCAACACATCCTTATTAATATATATACTAAATACACTTTTGCTAATAAAAGTGAAAGTACATGAAAATTATCGGCACGTCGTTCATAGACACTATTGAGATGTTCGAGAATGACCCTGGTACTTCAGCAATTGTTATGATAGGCGAGATAGGCGGCACTGCCGAGCAGGAGGCTGCCGAATACATCAGGACGCATGTGACCAAGCCAGTGGTGGGTTATGTGGTAGGGATCAGCACACCGCCCGGTAAGACTATGGGCCATGCCGGTGCCATCATCAACGGGGGCGGCGGGACTGCAAAGGAGAATATTGTGGCGCTGTAGGGTGGGGGGATTGTGGTGGCGGAGAGTCCGGAAGATGTGGCCGGGAAGATGGAGGGGATGATTTGAGTAAATCTGTATTTCAGGATTTAATTGATTTGAGATTCTCTTCGCAAAAGTTGATTAAACTTGGGTCTTTTATCTCCTTTCCAATCACCAGCGCCTGTTCATAGTACTCTATTGCCTTTTCGACCTGCCCCAGATCACTTTATACCACCCCAAGGTTTCCGAGGCGGTTTCCTTCTCCCCGCTTATCGCCGATTTCTTTTGATATCACCAGCGCCTGTTCATAGTACTCTATTGCCTTTTCGACCTGCCCCAAATCACTGTATGCATTCCCGAGGTTTTCGAGGTGGTTTCCTTCTCCCCTCCTATCGCCGATTTCTTTTGATATCACCAACGCCTGTTCATAGTACTCTATTGCCTTTTCGACCTGCCCCAAATCACTGTATGCATTCCCAAGGTTACCGAGGCGGTTTCCTTCTCCCCGCCTATCGCCGATTTCTTTTGATATCACCAACGCCTGTTCATAGTACTCTATTGCCTTTTCGACCTGCCCCAGATGTCTGTATGCAATCCCGAGGTTTCCGAGGTCTACTCCTTCTCCCCGCTTATCGCCGATTTCTTTTGATATCACCAGCGCCTGTTCATAGTACTCTATTGCCTTTTCGACCTGCCCTGAATTTATGTATGCATTCCCGAGGTTTCCGAAGTGGTTTCCTTCTCCCCGCCTATCGCCGATTTCTTTTGATATCACAAGCGACAGTTCATAGTACTCTATTGCCTTTTCGACCTGCCCCAAATCACTGTATGCATTCCCAAGGTTACCGAGGCGGTTTCCTTCTCCCCGCCTATCATCGATTTCTTTTGATATCACCAGCGCCTGTTCATAGTACTCTATTGCCTTTTCTACCTGCCCCAAATGACTGTATGCAATCCCAAGGTTTCCGAGGCTGTTTCCTTCTCCCCGCCTATAGCTGATTTCTTTTGATATCACCAGCGTCTGTTCATAGTACTCTATTGCCTTTTCTACCTGCCCCAAATCACTGTTTGCCAACCCGAGATTTCCGAGGTGGTTTCCTTCTCCCCGCCTATCACCGATTTCTTTTGATATCACCAGCGCCTGTTCATGGTATTCTATTGCCTTTTCTACCTGCCCCAGATCACTGTATGCCAACCCGAGGTTTCCGAGGACAGCACTATGACTTTGCGGATTGTCTAAAAGAGATGTATCGTTAAAATGGTCTTCTGGTAATAAATCAAGGTATAAATCAATAAGTGTTCTAGAGTTACCCCACATGTCTAGGTCTTCATGTATTTTATTATCCATTATTATATTCAAAGCTTTATTATAATCTCCTGCCCTGCAAGCATGATAATGTGCTTCTATTAATGGCTGAACATCCTCCTTTTTTGTACGAGGTTCTGGGAGGGAGAGGGAAAGGTAGTACTGGTAAGCACACTTATGCCGTTCAACTTTGTCATCCAGTTTGCTATATGCATAGTTATTGATTAGGGATTCTACCCAAAAATTGTCCCCAGTCTTCTGAACTAGCGATTTTCGTTTAAGGGTCAAAGCTGTCTTTTTAGCTCTAGCTTCAGTCCATGCCGGGTCATTGGCTGCCATTACTATTGCCAGCAAAGGTACTGGCAGTCTGTACAATGATATGATTTGGAGAAATTCTTGTTCTTTTTCGTTTACTCTTTCATTATAGACTTTATCAAGAATATTCTCTGCTACTTCTCCTTCCTTTCCGATCCACAGAGAATTATCCTCCAGGATGCTTAATAACGGCTCTTCCTCTCCAATAACGAGCTGCACTAAAAGAATAAGAGCAAGAGGATGGCCCCCACTAAGCTCTACCGCCTTTTTAAGTTCACTATCGGGCTCGCTCAAACCGTGATTTCTTAACAGCTGTATCGCTGCCTGATCATCAAGACCCCCAATAGTATAACAATTCGGTCTGATGCCCCTTTCACTTGCAGGACACTCCCAGCTTGTAAAGATAATTCGACTTCGCCCTGTCCCTCCATTCACTTTTTCAATCAGGTCTGAAAAACCAGCCTTATTGGGCTTATTTGTTTGGGGGTCAAGAAGGATCTCGAAATTATCCAGAACTAAAAAGTATGGTGCTGCATTCAGTTCATGAAAGAATAAATTCAACATATCTTCAATTTTATAATTCCCAGGATCTTGAACCGGTTTGCCAATAACCGAAAAAAAACTACCGATCACATCAGCTATATCAGCACTCTCATCCATTTTTCGCCAGAAAATCCCGGCAAAATCCCCTCTTTTTTCAAGTCTGTCAATATACATGCTGGCCAGAGTAGATTTTCCAGTACCCCTGAATCCAGTGATTGCCAACGCAGAAGTAGGATTGAACAACTCATCGATCCTTTCAAGTTCCTCCTGCCTCCCAACAATATTATTTGGATCAGTAGGTGGTTTAATACCTTGAATATAGGACCATGATTTGCCATGGACTGTCGAACCATCAGGAAGAACAAAAACACAATCGTTGTAAATAATTTGTGTTTGAGAGATATTGTCACCAATAGCAATCTGGCCTGAAACATCCCCTATCCTGAAATTGCCACCCACTTGTATCGTGGGAACTGAAGTGCTGGAAGTTGTCATGGAAATACCTTTCAATTAGACCAGGATTGCTATCCCAAGACCCACTAATTTGGCTAATTTCTTTGCTGGCTCGTAAAGCTCTGAGATGTTTTGTATCGTTTTTCCAGATTCTTTTATAATATCGATGGTGCTTTCGAACCTGTCCTTGATCATTGAAAGTCTGGGCTTATCCTTCTTCGATTCTTTAATTGCGGCGCTGATGTCCCCATTAATAATAATTTTATCTTCCTCGGATAGATCAAGCTTTGCAAGACCTTTTTGGAAATCAAGGAGGCTTTTTCTGAGTTTTTCGATGTCAGCGCCTTTGATCGATTGGATTTGTGAAATATTTTCCCCTATTGCCACCTGTCCGCTGACATCCCCAATAGAAACGTTGCCACCAGCATTTATTCCCGATCTTCCACTTACTGTTCCAGGTTCACGTTCTTCGGTCATTAAAGACTCCCCCGTTTATGATAAGTAATGCGAGATTACTATTAAAATAAGCATGATGACCATATAAATAACTTTGCCACATATTTTTTTTGAAATGAATAGACCATACACTTTTCACGCGACCTACACGGGTCATGCCCTTTGTTATTCAAGTCAATACTACTTGTAGCAAGACCATGGGCCATGCCGGTGCTATAATCAGCGGCGGTGGCGGGACTGCAAAGGAGAAGATCGAGGCGCTGGAGGGTGCGGGGGTGGCGGTGGCAGGGAGTCCTGGGGATGTGGCTGAGAAAATAAAAGGGATGATTTGATTAGATTTTGTGTTTCAGGATTTAATTGATTTGAGATTCTCTTCACAGAAATTGATTATCCTCGGGTCTTTAATCTCCTTTCCAATGTCAAGTGCCTTTTGGTAGTACTCTATTGCCTTTTCTACCTGCCCCATATTTCTGTATGCAATCCCGAGGTTTCCGAGTTGGTTTCCTTCTCCCCGCCTATCGCCTATTTCTCTTGAGATGATCAGCGCCTTTTTATGATATTTAATTGCTTTTTCATATGAACCGATTTGATTATACAGGATTCCGAGCGAGCCCATCAGGTATCCGCTTATCTCATCATCCTTTGAAAGTCCTGAAAGCAGTGTTTCTTTTAACTCTATACTGCGTTTTATCTCATCAAGCGACTTATTTTCAGTTTCCAGTGCAAATTCAACGAGAGCGGGTTTGCGCTCTTCTGGCAGCGGCACTTCAATAAATTCTATGACCCTGTTCCTGAAGGCAAAGAAGTCGGGTGCCTCATTGCCAATGCGAGTAAGTTCTTTCTCTGTTACCCAGAATACTGCTTTCACCTGATGATCAATAATATCCTCTCTTTTGAAATTCAAATACCTGAGGGCATCAGGAAAACCTTTTTCCATATTATGTACAAAAAAAACAGTTTGGCCAGAACTACCGGAAGAAAAAAAAGACGGCAGGTCTTTATGTTCTCCGGCATCAACATTGAGAGCTTCAAGTCCATGTTCATTCAGCAACTGCTTGATCTCTTTCTCGACATCAGCACGCACATACTCACTAAGATACAGTGCGAAAAGGATGGATGCCTTATTATGTTCATGTGCGCGGATTAAGTAATTGCCAAGTCTTGAAATTCGCACATCGATGGGATCTCTAATTCCAATCATTCTCCAAATACTACCTACAACTCAATCTTATTTTTATATATATCAAATATCGAATTCGTTTCATCATTATGTAGTCTGGTCCCCATCTAATAATCTTCGAATTAGCCCGGTGGCTATAATTGACATAATCGCCCCGCTCGGCAAGACCATGGGCCATGCCGGTGCTATTATCAGCGGGGGCGGCGGGACTGCGAAGGAGAAGATCGGGGCGCTGGAGGGTGCGTGGGTTGCGGTGGCAGGGAGTCCAGGGGATGTGGCTCGGAATATGAAGAGGATGATCTGAATAAATCTGTATTTCAGGATTTAATTGATTTGAGATTCTCTTCACAAAAGTTGATTAACTTTGGGTCTTTAATCTCTTTTCCAATTACCAGCGCCTGTTCATAATAGTCTATTGCCTTTTTTACCTGCCCCAGATCACTGTATGAACTCCCGAGGTTTCCTAGGTCTGATCCTTCTCCCTGCCTATCGCCTATTTCTTTAGATATCACCAATGCCTGTTCATAATAGTCTATTGCCTTTTTTACCTGCCCCAAATCACTGTATGCATTTCCAAGGTATCCTAGCTCTGCTCCTTCTCCCCGCCTATCGCCTATTTCTTTTGATATCACCAGCGCCTGTTCATAGTACTCTATTGCCTTTTCAACCTGCCCCAAATTTCCGTATTCACTCCCAAGGTTTCCAAGGTCTGCTCCTTCTCCCCGCCTATCGCCTATCTCTCTTGAAATCACCAGCGCCTTTTTATGGTACTCTATTGCCTTTTCTACCTCCCCCAGATTTCCATATTCACTCCCAAGGTTTCCAAGACCTGCTCCTTCTCCCCGCCTATCGCCTATCTCTCTTGAAATCACCAGCACTTGTTTAATGTACTCTATTGCCTTTTCTACCTGCCCCAGATCACCATATGCCAACCCGAGGTTTCCGAGAACAACACTATGGTCACCAATATCATCAAACAATATATTGTCGCTAAAATGGTCTTCAGGTAACATTCCTAAATACAGGTCAACAAGTGTTCTATAGTTCCCCCACCTGTCTAGGTCTACATATAATTTATTGTCCATTATTATATTCAAAGCTTTATTATAATCTTCTGCCCTGCAGGCATGATAATGAGCCTCTATTAATGGCTGGATATCTTCTCTGCTTGTACGTTCTTCTGGCACGGGAAGGGAAAGGTAGTATTGCATGGCAATTTCATGTACCTTCATCTTATTTTCAAGATCATCATATGCAAATTCCCCTACCAGGGGATGAAGCCAGTAACTGCCCTCATGGTCGGTTTCCAGGAGGGACTTCTCCATAAGATTCTCAATAGCATCTTCAGACGTGGTTGCGACAAACATTCTCTCGATTGCAGTTTTTGATTCTGGCTGCCTGAAGACCGATATATGTTCTAACAGTTCCTTTTCATCCCCTGCCAGTTTGTCAAACAGTCTTCGTGCCATCTTGATGGTACTTTCTTTGTGTCTCTTGAATGTACTGAGATTATCCAGGGTATCCTTCACGCCAAAATTTTTAACAAGTCCTATTAACAATTTCAGAGCCAGAGGATGACCATCTACACTTGAGGTCAGCTCTTCCAATTGTGATTGTTCTACTTCATCAAGTCCATTCTTTACCAGAAAATCAACAGCAAAATTGGCTTTTAGACCTTTAAGTTCGTGTTTACTATCCTCCAATATGTCAATAAGACTTCCACCATCTGCAAGTACAGGCAAGGTCCGGCTTGTTATGATTATCTTTGCCTGATGAGTGCTATCCCGCAATGAGGTAAACAGTGAATCTATTCCTGGGTCGTGGAAATTTCTGTTATTCAGTGCCGTTTCGAGATTATCAAAAATAAGCCAAAGGGATTCTCGCCTCCCAAGTTCTTCTGTCAATCTATTGATATCGTCCTGTCCTGCTTCCCTTCCCTCTTCCCTGAACTGTGCAATTTGCGGTGCGTTCATATATCCGGCCAGTTGTTCAAGTACATCGCTCAACGTGGCACCAGGTCTCTTCGCAAAATCAAACCAGAACGGCAGGGGGACATTTGCGGGCCTGGTTTCAACAAGTGCCCGTGCCAGTGTGGTCTTTCCGATACCGCCCATACCGCTTATGAACAGGATGCGATGTTCCTGAAGATAAATCAGTGCCTGGTTTATCTCGTATACTCTGTTCTCGGTTACAAAGTCCCTGAGCCGGGGCGGGTAATCCGGAAGGGTTGAAGGAGAATAACTGTTCAAAATCTTTAAATTGACTGAAACCTGCCGTTTTTCATCCAGATGTTGTATGAGTTTGATTAATGCTTCTCCCGATGGCTGTTGAATTTGGAACTGATTGATATACTCTCCTATTGCCAGCTGGCCTGCATTATCTCCAATAGTAACATCGTGACCTGCTGTTATACCAGCGCCGCCCTTCATGTCTTTCTGATTTGAAGATTTATCATCCATTTCAGTCATTCCCCGATTTGATATTTTTCTGGAATCTTACAGTTAAGAACATAATCTCTTTGACATATATCCTGAATACTTTGCGCCCTTTGCGGTGTATAATTTTGGTCACCGCAAAGAGCGCGAAGTTCGCAAAGATAATTTGAATTGTTTTGTTTTTGACTATAAATGACTGCATTGTTCACATATATACGAACATTCCCATTGGCCCCAGACAGCCTGTTTATGTTTGTTGAAGAAGCGAAATGCGTTTCTCAATATCATGTATATCTTTATCTGAAAAACTGGGATCATCCTTGCCAAAGAATGCAGCTTTTTTCCATTCTTCTATCGCTTTTGATCGCAATTCATCCATATTAGACCCGCTTTCACCCATTTTTTTCTGGTGAACTGCTGCCAGGTCGTGATGAGCACTTGCATATTCAGGTATTATTCTTATTGCCTCAAGATGTTTATCGATTGCCAGATCGTAGTTTCCGGTAAGATAATAATAATTTCCAAGGCCATTGAGAGCATTCGCAACATTTCTTTTATTTTTAGGATCCAGAGTAAGTGCAATTTCAAATTTTTCTTTTACTTTATCCAGGTATTGCTGTTCATTATTGGCCAGATACATATTTTTGTATACATATCCCATAAGAGCAAAAGATCCTGCAATAGATCGGTACTGGAAATACGATTCAGCTTTCTCAGAATCATTAATGACCTTTTCATAACGTTTATTTGACAAGTGTTCCAGGGACCTTGTGGCATAAATTGTAATAAGCAAATTTCTTGCCTCAATGTTATTTGGATAATCCTCAACTGCTTTTGTAAGATAATGTTCTGCAGTATCGAAGTCTCTCTCATAATATGCAGAACGTCCCAAAGTGTAGTAAGCATCTGTGGATAATTTCATATCAGCAGATTCGGCTTCTTTTATTTTTGCCAGATGCTCGTTCAATTTGTCACGTAATTTTTCTGGAATATCTTCGATTTTTCCTTCTTTTGGAGATGAACTATAGTCATTGTAGATCAAGTTAATTTGATATATCTGCTCACCGATCGCAACTTGTCCGGATACATCACCAATTGAAACATCGCCACCCGCAGTAATGCCAGGGCCTCCGGCCACTTTTTTATCAGACTTATATTCTTCAGGCATTACTGATCCTCCAGTCTTATTATTTGTGAACTCATTGTCGACACCATTAAAAGTAGCAGTAATAGGAGTCTTGTGCCCATCCTGAAATCCCTACTCACCTGTATGGTGGGAACTGAAGGTTTTGAAAGTGTCATTCAAATGCCCTCATGGTCAGAGGAGGAATGGAAGACTTATACCCACCAATTGCGCGATTTTTTTTGCTGGTTCGTAAAGCTCTGAAATGTCATTGATTGCTGTACCAGTCCCTTTAACAGTATTGATAGTGCTTTCAAATTTTTCTTTAATTTTGGACAGTGCAGGCTTATCTTTTTCAGCTTCAATAATTACCGCACTGATTTCCCCGTTCACAACGTTTTCATAATTAGAGGATAGGCCGAGTTTGGTAATTCCTTTCTGGAAGTCATTGAGACTTTTCCTCAGTTCTTCCAGATCAGTTTGTCCAATTTGGATTTGCTCAATATGTTCTCCTGCTACAAACTGACCGCTCACATCACCTATAGAAACATCGCCACCTGCAGTTATACCTGGACCGCCAGTAACATTCTTGCTATATTCATGTTCTTCTGTCATATTGACCTCCCACTTAAATCTTTCACAGGTAGTTTAATTATATCTTCTAATAACTTCTTCTCTGGCAACTTCAGACCAGTTGACCCATGGAAACAGACCAATTTCATTTTTCATTCTATTAAATCTGTCGGGTATTGATACTGTGATTGTGGCCATGAGATCACCTTAATTGCTTATATTGCAGGATATTTGGACACATAAACATTTGCATTCACAGATATCTGCAAATACACAGACTAAAAAACATCACCTTAAAAAAATAAGCGTGGAATTAAAACCAGCACTTATTGTAAAATCCTACTTGAATATCTCAGGCACGATCCTGCGCGCAACTTCCATATACGCCGCCACCAGGTCGCCCTTATCGAACCTGAACACATCCTTGTCAAGTGAATCCCCGGTCTCTTTATCCCAGAACCTGCAGGTATCACACGATATCTCGTCACCCAGAATGATCTCATCACCCCTGCGCCCGAACTCAAGCTTGAAATCCGGCAGCAGAAGTCCCTTCCCATCCAGGTATGACTTGAGGATCTCATTTATCTTCAATGCAGTCTTTTTGACATCTGCCAGTTCCTCTTTTGTGGCAAGACCCAGCGCCTCCGCAATATCCTCATTCAGCATAGGGTCATGGCGGGCATCATCCTTGTAGTCCATTACGATGACCGGCGGCTCTAACGGCTGCCCCACCTCAAAGGGATACTTCTTAGTAATAGACCCGGCTGCAATGTTTCGAACAATGACCTCGACCAGGATTATCTTGATGTTATCCACCAGCATCTCATTATCGGTCACCATCTCCCTATAATGGGTCTCGATGCCGTTCATTTCCAGGAGTTCGAACAACTTTTTAGATATCTGCGCATTATAATATCCTTTTTTAGAAACTTCAGCTTTCTTTTCCCCATCGAACGCTGTGAGGCTGTCCCTGAACACCATAATAAACGCATCAGGATCCTCTGTCCGGTAAACAGTCTTAGCCTTTCCAGAATACAGTTCTTCACCCTTATTCATCAAATCACCCTATGCTGTTGAAAATAATGTGATGGCAGTAAAACAATATAACACTACCCATCATACCATATCCAATACACATTTTACGATATCTTGTGTCACATTCACCCCACAAGCTTCATATATGCCCCTGCCCGAAGGCGTGCCGTTCACCTCAAGTATTTGCAGTCCATCCTCACCTTCGATAAGGTCCACCCCCGCATATACCGTGCCCACGGCCCCGGCTGCCTCCACTGCCAGACCTGCGATCTCACCCGTTACCTCACATCTTTTATGTGAACCGCCCCTGGACAGATTGTTTATCCACGAACCAGGAGGTGCCAGCCTGTAGATAGCAGCAGGTACATCCCCGTCCACAACAAAGACCCTGATATCCCTGCCCGGATTAGAAATGAAACGCTGCAGGTACAGCACGCCCCTGGTGTCAATGACAGAGCTCAGCAGTTTCACAGAGTGTTCATCATCAACCACGCAGTGAATATCCATTCCTTTGAACCCGAAAATGGGCTTCACTACAGCCCTGCCCCAATCCCTGATCGCATCAAGGGCTGCATCCAGGTTGGTGGTTAGTATAGTATCTGGAGTTGGCAGCCCGTGCTCCCTGAAAAGGTATGAGCATATGTGCTTATTGGCAGCCGTACGAATAGCCTCTGGCGGATTTACCACCTTCAGTCCCGACCTCTCCAGGTTGCACAGCACATCCAGTCTATACGGCATATCCTCTGAACCGCCACTGCCATCCCCTACTCCATCACTACTACCAGCATCACCATCTGCAACAGCACTACCGCCACCACCACCCGCACCAGCACTACCGCTACCACCACCTATACCAACATCACTGCCCACATCACTACCACTCACACCAACACCACCTGCACCGCCAACATCCCTCACAATCACCGCATCCAGGGATCCCAGGTCAGTGTTTCCTGCATAAAGCCTGTTGTGTTCCTTTATACTTGTAGTTACGTCGTGGAGCCTGAAGACAACAGGCCTGGCGCTGGCTTTTACAAGTGCATCGTTCAATGCAATAGCAGTCCAGTCCCCAGGGTCGGTAACTGCAATACCGATACGCTTCACCTGAAAACCCCCTCAATAATGACCGGACTGAGATTTAACTGTTCCAACACGCACGCCTGGATATTCACTGCCTTTGCTACCTTATCAATAATACTACCATCTGCCGTAGCAATGATCCCGTTACTTTGCTTCAGGTCATGATCCACATGTCTCGATGTTCTGGTACCCCCCTCAAGCCCCACATCCCTTAACTTCTTCTCCACCCACCGTGCCATCTCTCCACTCTTACTTATCTGGCTGTCGAACAAAAACTCCACCCTTAAAGGAGTAAAACCTGTAAATACCCCCAATATCTCATTCATTGCCCATTCTGTCAGTCCAGAGCACCGGTAATTCCTGAACACACCCCTGATATCCCTTAAAAATCCGTCATCACACAGATAGACGGGCTCACCCTTAAGCGCAGATTCCACCCCTATCAGCACATTATAACCGTCAACAAGTACCACCTCTCCTTTCAGGTCTTCACATTTTACCGTCTTTTTCCTGCGGCTTTTTATTGTGTCCTTGTCGAATACCACCCTTGTAAAAACATACCGCCATTTGATATCCAGCCGATAGTGATTGCAAACAAACGTAATGGCTCCCTTGACTGGATAACCCCTGTCTAAAAGATACCTGACATCTGTTACGGCTTTTCCAGGCTCTGGCATGGTCAGTACTCCAGCTTGAACCTCAACAGCGCAGCAATCCCGCCCAGACCGTGCAGCCTGTGACCTGGCTCGAACTCGGTACTGAACACGACCACTTCACCCCGGCTGTGTTCTATGTTCAGCAGGAACGCATCAATGTTCTCACCTTTCTCACGTCCTTCCCTGAGCAGTTCATCGGCAATAAGCAGGGTCTCGATCGCACCCATATCCCGGGCTCTGTGCACTTCATCCCAGCCGTATACTGCCGCCCCTTCGGTAGCTATCCTGGCCATCAGTTCTTCTAAAAGAGTTGCTTCCCTGGACAGGCGTGATTCCTCAACTATCCTGTCCACCGCTCCCCTTCGAAGCACTTCCTGGTAACCTGAAACCCCTATAGTAATAGTATCCTCTGTCCTGGCACGCCCGGCAAGTTCGGGTTTTTTCTCCTTTAGGAATTTCATGTAATCATCCTTGGTGAACCCTGGCCCGGCCACTATCACTACTTCGGTCCCGCCAGCCCCCTGAGCCAGTTGTGCAGTCACTTGTGAGAAGAACTCTTCCCTGCTGCTTGATTCACCCTTGCCTGACCCCATCTTGACAGTTGAATAATCTTCCACACCGAACTGGCGAACCAGTCCGATGGATGCTTCGCCCTCCTCTATAGTAAGTATGACAACCCTGGGCCGCCGGGCCGCAGCTTCTGCTTCCTTGATGCGCTGGAGCTGGTCGCTCTTCCAGGTCTTGATCACAGACAGGTTGGTCCCCTCCTCGATATTCAGGGTATGGTAAGCACCGGTATCCTGCCCGCTCTCGATCAGGCCGTGTAGCCTCAACCTGTTGGCGAATTTATGGAATTCGATCTTATCTATACGCACCCCCAGGCGCATGGGCTTTTTCTCCATCTTCTCAGGCCGCAGTTTATCAGTGGCACCTTCCACCCGCCGCTTGGTCAGTGCAAACACAAGGTCGCCTGGCTCAATGATATATTTCAGGTGCCACAGGTCGTCCAGGGTTTCGGGTGTCAGGGCTATCTGGCCTTCCCTGCCTTTCAGGTTTCGCTTGGTAACTCGCATCTGGACATTATATTGTGCAGGTAACTTATGTTATTTTGGATTTATGCACAAATGTATCGCTTTCCAATCTACGAAAGATGGGGGTTTTAAAATTATTTGTTCTTCTGGCACATATTTAAAGCTTGCAACAACTGATGATATTATCATTCGATAATATCAGCAAAAGCGAAATTCGGATGCACTTCCCTTATCCGGACATACACCGCCTCCCCAACCATAGCGTGTTTAACAAAAACAACAAAGTCCCCGACCTTGGCAATCCCGTCACCCTGTTCTCCAATCTCCCGGATCTCCACATCGTATTCATTACCTGCCTTGATATCAGTGGATATGAACTTCTTGCCTATTACATATATCTCAGCACTTTGCTTTCTGGAAGCCCTAGGTGTATACGAGCGTACATACACAAAGTTCTCCTTCACTTCATCCAGGAACTCCTTGAACATGTCACCCTGGAAAACCTTGACAACAAAATGACCTCCGGGCATTAGTAGCCGTTTTGCCACACCAAGTGCAGCCTCGCTCAGGTTAATGGAACGGCCGTGGTCGAGACTCCAGTTGCCTGTCAGGTTAGGCGCTGCATCGCAAATTACGGTATCTGTCCCGTGTTCGCCAATGATCTCCTCGATCCTTTCCAGTGTCCTGTCAGAAGTGAGATCCCCTTTAAAGGTATCCACTCCCTCAATAGGTGCTATCTTCTGCAGGTCAACACCAAGTACCCGCCCGCCTGAAAGCTCTTTTGCCATCTGCAGCCAGCCACCCGGGGCAGCACCCAGGTCCACTACCGATGCACCTGGTTTTATTACGTTGTGTTTTTTATTGATCTGCTGCAGCTTGTAAGCAGCCCGGGAACGATATCCTTCATCCTTTGCTTTATAGTAGAAATAATCCTTCTGGTTCCTGGCCATACAAGGGTTTATTGTTATGGACTGCCTTAAACCTCACCCAGGTGAATAAAAGTTGTTCATAGAACTTGATGGCTGGCATGCAAAACTACGGTTCTCAGCCTGCCATTTAATACCTGACCATCCAAAATGCGGCAGGCTGCACGGTCATACTTATGCTGTCAGCGTACGTATCGAGGGCAATCAGTCAGGTCAGTTCATCATTGATTTTGAGGATGTGAAGAGGATTGTTATGGGGGTATGCGACCAGCTGGACCACAGGATATTGTTGGCCAGGGACGATCCCAGATTGAAAATAACAGAAGATGAGGGTTATTATACAGTGGAACTCATTAAAAGCTGCAAACATTATGTGCTGCCCTCAGATGATGTAAAGTTACTACCCATACCATCGGTAAGTGCCGAGGACCTGTGCACGTATTTCCTTAATGAGATTTCTACCGCTATCAGGAATAACGGTTTTGCAGATAATATCACGACTCTGCATGTCCGTGTGGATGAAGGTATCGGACAGGGAGCTGGCTGTGATATAAGTCTGGCTTGATCTATAGTACATTTTCGGAGCATTTAAATATATTATATCATATTTCTTATCTGGTGTAATAATGGAAGGAATTGCCATAACCAAAGATTCAACATCTCTAGATTTAGAACCGATAGCAATGGCTATTTATTCAGCAGTTGGTCTTCCGGTAACAGTTAAGAGTAAGAATAAGAATGGTATAAGGATCGAGAACAACCAGGTCATTGATTATAATTACACTGGCAAGTATCTGGAAATGGCAATCGAACAGAAAAAAACCATTCATGGCTTTGCCGAAGAGGGGCCGTATAAGGATGTCCCTGTAGTGGTTTCACCGATCAGGGATAAAGAAGGTGAGGTTGTAGCTGCCATTGGAATTGTCAACCTTGCGGGTTTTATCGACCTTACAAGACTCTAATTCCAAAAATCTTATATTGTAGCCTGTGCCTTTTATTTTTATGCAGACAGGTTATGTATATCACGATGACTACTTGAAGCATGACACTGGCCTCCATCCTGAGAATGGTGGTCGCTTAACTGCTATAATGGATGGCTTGAAGGAAAGTCCTTATTTCAACAGGCTCATCCAGATCGAACCCGTACCTGCCAAAGCGGACCAGATCCATTATATCCATACCTATGACCTTATCGGGACAGTCAGTGATTTTTCAGCAAGTTTGATGCAGCTCGACCCGGACACACCCACCTGCAGCCGCTCGTATGAGGTAGCGTTGTTGGCTGCCGGCGGAGTGATTTTAGCAGTTGATGCAGTGATGGACGGGATGGACAGCGTATTCGCACTGGTACGCCCGCCCGGACATCATGCCGAGCCGGACAGGAGTATGGGTTTTTGCCTGTTTAACAATATAGCCATAGCGGCCCGGCATGCACAAAAGAAGGGATTGGAAAAAGTGCTTATCGTTGACTGGGATGTCCACCACGGCAACGGTACACAGGAAGCTTTTTATAAGGACAGCTTGGTGATGTATTTTTCCATATATCAATCCCCCCATTATCCAGGCACGGGCAGTGTGGACGAAACTGGTGCGGGAGATGGTAGTGGATATAATATTAACGTGCCGCTGCGATCAGGTGCGGGAGATCCGGATTACCTGTATGTATTTAACGAGATACTTGTACCAGCAGCCCGTAAATTCAAGCCTGATATCATTCTTGTCAGCGCAGGACAGGACGGGCACAGGGACGACCCGCTGGCAGGTATGAACCTGACATCAGAAGGGTTTGGACAGATGGCAGGGGTGGTGCGCTCACTGGCAGATGAACTGTGCGGTGGGAAGCTGGTACTGGCGCTGGAGGGGGGGTATAATTATGATGCATTATCAGAATCTGTGATCATGATATTCAGGGCACTTATGGGTGAATGTGATGATATATCAGAAACGGAAACAAGAACGGGAGTGTGGACGGAAATGGAAGCGAAAGTGGAAGCTGTGATGGAAACAAGAGCTGGAGCAGGTATGGGAATTGGGGCCGAAGCGGGGACTGGACCGGTATCAGACCATACGCGCCAGGTAGTGGAGAGGGTCAAGGAATTACATTCAGGTGGAAAAATCCTGTAAGGAATTCCCTGAAACTCTGATCGTCGAGCTCAAGTAATTCACTACCCTGAAAAATCTTAAAACCCGACTTTATGCTCTTACCCACATGCTTACCCAGCCTGCAGGTGTGTATCTCGTTACATAGTAGGTCGGCAGCATCTGTATACTTACGCTGAATATCCACCACATACCTGCCGTTTTCTATATAGATTTCTGAAAAACCTCTATCCTGCAGGTATTTCTGCTTGAATTTTTCTGCATGGGATTTTTCCCATACAGGTGGACCCGTATGCTTTTTAACAGGGGGCAGCCGGCAAACCTCCAGTTCCAGTACCACTACAGCCTCCCGGTCACCAGCCCACACATCGTCATTTTGGACAGTAAATCTATTCCGGGACAGCAGGTCTGTGATACTGCTCTGCAGCGTGAACAGCTGGGGATAGAGCACATCTTCTACTTCATCCGGCTTCTCAAAGACCAGGGCCATCAGGAAAGTTCCACGGTTAGAAGTGATACTGTCAAATCCTGCATTACTTAACCGGGCCGAAAGGGTAGGAAAGAACTGTTCAATTGCAGGTGAGTCAAGATACTGCCGCGCCCTGTCAATAAATCCGGCAAACCTGTCCAGTGTCAGTGCTGCAGCTACATTCCTGGCCGGGTCAGTGGGGTCCACCACCACCAGTGGGTCATTGTGCTGCTTGTTCCCGTGTTCAATAATGTCAATGATGATGCCGGATTTCCAGCCGTCTGCTGCTTGCAGCACTTCCATGAACGAGCCGTAATGTATTACAAGCAGTTCTGCCAGGTATCCCGAGAACCCGCCTGTCCTGAGGTCTGAACCATAAACCCCGGCTCCTTTCATGAACTGCTTGAGCAGAAGCACTTCATCTTCCAGTCCCTCTATCCTGTCCAGGATGAAAATGTTGTGGAAAGGGGTTCTGTCAACTGCTGATTTTATCTGCGCAGCACTGCTCACCCTGAAGCAGGGTACCAGGTCAACCTTGAAGTTACCGAAAACAGCATGGACGTAAGGATGCTCTGCATACCGCTCCTCACTATTATCGGCATCAACCGCCACCTGCCTGGCGATATTGAGCCCCACGATCTTCAGGTCCTGTTCCTGTGTATCCTCTGGGAAAGATATGAATATATCCAGGTCGTGCTCACCTGATATCCAGGTACCTCTGGCGGCAGACCCCACCAGCATGCCCGAAACGTCTGTCAACCCCGTCCCTGCTGCTGTTCGGTCTACCAGGGATATGATGCGGTCAGCCACTTCCTGCATCCTCTGTTGTTCAGCAGGCACCGGTTTTATTTTTCTCAGGACCTCGTTTATTATATTATTTGCGTTCATGGTATCATTTGAGCGGCATTTCATTCATTGAATAATTTTAGTGGAATTTCTTTCATGGTCTCATAAATGGGACCCTGGGGTGTAAGTGTGCTTTTCTTAAACGCAATGGAATCCACAGTGAAATCTCCAAGGTCAATGTCCTGCAGTCCTGCCAGCACCCGGGCAAGCTGTTCCTTTGAAGTGTTGTCCAGATGCTTGACCCGTGCCAGTGTGGCGTGTGCAGTGAACCTGCCCCGGTCCTTCTTGAACCTGAAACTTTTAAGGACACGCTCCACTTCGTTGTGCAGGTGTTCGAATTCACCTGTGGCACCCAGCCAGATGACTTTCATGTATGATGGCTTTGGGAACACGCCCACACCTGTGACCCTGGCTGTGAACGGGGCGCAGTCAATTTTAGTCAGGGCATCGGTGATGGGAGCTACCTGTGATTCTGGGATGTCGCCAAGGAACTTCAGGGTAATGTGGATGAGGCCTGGATCCACCAGCTTCAGGCCCTTGAAATCAATTTCCTGCTGGATGGAATATGCAGCCTCTTTTATGTGGTCCGGGAGTTCTACGGCTAAGAATGTGCGTATCATGGACTATCACAGTCAATTACGGTCGCTATTTACTTAAGATTTGGTTTTTCAGTTCGACCTATGATGAATCCTTAGGTGCATGAAAAATGTTTAAGTTCTTTATAAGTCAACTCTAATTTTGGACATTTGCTTACAAATAGCATCAGGATTAATTAGCAATCATTGTGAATAAATATGGTTGAATTATATTGGAATCATTATGCGAATCATTTGGATAATGTCCAGTTTATTTATCACAGTTGACTTCAGGAATGCAAGACAAATAAAATATCGGGTTCGTTCCCGGGCATTCTACTGCTCTTCAATCTCTGTTAACCAGTTAGGAATCTCTTTTTCCTCTTCAATATACGAAAGCTCCAACTGGCAGAACTGTTCTCCTGTATCGTATTTACAGGAATGGATATCGCACCGGATATGTTTACCAGTAGCAATATTTGCAATACCCTCAATTTCTCCGCGCATGAACGCACAGGGCTTAACATCCAGATTTTTCACACCAGCACAGTCAACCGCTTCGAAAATTGTTATCATGAAACCATCCAGGAACTTCTCAACTGAATCTATATTTGCCAGAAGTTGTTTTTTGTAATATTTAGGAAGTGCATCCGTAAGTAACTCTTCACCGTCAACCTGGTAGAAGCTTTTCAAGATATCTGCGAGCCGATTGCTGAACCTGACCCCTGCCTTACGGTAGGTCTCAGAGAATATTTCAGGGTTCTGTTCCAGGTTATTCAGTATTCTTAGTTGGTAACCTATAATATGACTATTAGTTCCTACTATTGGTTCTGCTGGAGTTTCGGTTTTCAATGATTCCATTATTTTCTCAGATAATGCTGTTTCCACTTCGTACAGTTTTTCATCTGAAATTGATAAATTAAGATATTTATCCAGGTTATCCCTGAAACTTATAGAACGCATGTTACCGATTTCATAATTGCAGGTAGTTTCTCCGTTGGTGCCACAGGTTGATTCATATGTTCCCATGGACTGATTAAATAACGCACTGAATATACCTGCCAAAAGACCCGAAAAATAGAAACATGCCTTCAAATCTATATCCGGAAGATCCAAACATTCATCACAGTTTTTCACTTCATACGTAATTTGTTTGGAATCAGGATCAATGGACCGAAATGCCCCGTATCCTTTGCCCATTTTCCTGAACAATGGCCCGTAAATATTCCGGTTCAATATTTTAAGTATTTTCAAGCCCTGCTTGGGATCTCTTCGATTGAAGTTCCTAAATAGCTTGGATTCCAATCCTTTTTTGTCGTGCTGCTCCTGAACATTTTCCATTGTACCGTTTGCAGTGGACTGGTATTCAATCCGGGCTATGTTTGGATTATAAAGCACAACATAATCCAGACGCTTCTGTATTTCGACCGTATTGACGTAATCACCCAGGGTGGTCCGAATAACAGGCAGATCATTATCGACCAAGTAGAACATCTTTTGCCATAGAATCTTTATTGCAGACTTCAACCTGAAACTCATAGTGTCAATTAAAGTGTCTATATTTAAAATAGTTTCTTAATTATTCATAGTATTTTCATATTATTTTTATACCTAATGGATATGAACCGATAATTTTTAACCAATCAACAATTTTTTCGATATTATTCAGTGCAACGCTGATATCTCTATCAGACCTGTGTCCTTCCATATCTATGTAAAATAAATAATCACCCAATCCCATCTTTGAAGGTCTGGATTCGATTTTAGTCAGGTTGATGTTGCGGCTGGCAAATTCACCCAGTAGATCGTACAGGGCACCCGGTCTGTCATAGGCAAGGTGAATGATGATGGATGTTTTATCATGCCCGGTAGGTTCGGGAATATTATTCCCTAATACAACGAACCTGGTGTAGTTCTCTTTATAGTCCTGGATATCATTTGCCAGTATATCAAGACCGTATTTCTTTGCAGATTCCCTGGATGCTATGGCAGCCATCTCAGGGAATTCAGAAGTGAGTTTTGCGGCATGTGATGTGCTGCCTGTTGTCTGTATCTTAATATTTTCAAAATGTTCACGTATGAATTTACGGCACTGGGCCAGTGCCTGGGAATGGGACAGAATAGCCTTAATATCTTCCGTGTGCCCCTTTGACAGGAGGCAGTGCCTGATAGGGACAATAACCTCGCCAATAATGTATATATCATTTTCTTTAAGTGCGTCCATAGTAATTCCGATAGACCCTTCCAGTGAATTTTCAATGGGAACTACACCACAGTCAACTTCCCGGGTAAGCACAGATTCAATAACATCTTCCAGATTATCAAAGAACATGAGCCGGGATTTCACATTGAGCTGTCTGGCAGCTTTTTCAGAATACGTTCCTTGTGGACCCAGCAAACCAATAATCATACCTATTACAAGCTAGTGAATTATCATATAGTTTTTGTAGATATCAAGAAAATGCTCATTTCGTTCGCATTTTCTAAGCTCACATGAAAGTACTTTTCCATATGGACAAATTATAAGTGTCATAAAAATAAAATTACTTTAATCACGTCTGGTAGGAAAAATGAATTTAAAACAGATTTTTGCCCTTATTATGGTCTTTGTCATACTGATTATGATGGGAACATTACCATTATGGTGGGATGCTAAGATACCGTTGATATTTGGATTTCCGGCATACTTAATGGGTGAGATCGATGCATACATAAAGGCGGTAAAGTGGCTTATTGACCTGATATTTGGTTAGGTTGACCAATTAACCTTATATTAGGGTAATTGGGGATTAGGGTATTCGGGGCGTTTGGACATGATATGTCTGGAGTGTATAATATACGGGGAAGAGTTGGCGAGTTATACTTTTTTAGACAGGGACCATTACACAAAAATAAAAAGATATACATGCAATACATATAATATGCAACATCTACCAATTCAAATTCAGATTGAACAGTATCGAGTGACTAGATGATGAAACTTGAAAATACATTGATGATGATACCTGGGCCAGTACCCATTGCTCCCAGGGTACAGAGAGCCATGGGCAGACCTATGTTCGGTCACAGGGGCGAGGAATTCGGCGCCATCTATGATGAATGCAGGGAGATACTTGCCGAACTGTTCCGGACCAAAAACGAAGTATTCGTAATATCAGGTTCAGGCACTGCCAGTATGGAAGCTGCCATAGGGAACGTGATAGGAAAGGGCGATACAATAATCACTATCGAGAACGGTAAATTCGGTGAGCGGTTATGTGATATAGGGGAGCGCTATGGTAATGCGGTAAAATTGCAATATGACTGGGGCACGCCTATTGACCTGCAGGCCGTGGAAGCCGCCCTTGAAAACGGTGCCAAAGCCGCGGCAATGGTACATAACGAGACCAGTGCGGCCATAAAGAACCCGGTAGAAGAAGTAGCCAAACTTGCACACAAATACGGTGCCCTGTTCATTATGGATGCTATTACTACAGTTGGGGGTGATACGGTAGAGGTTGACAAATGGGGTGTGGATCTGGCATTTATGGGTTCCCAGAAATGTATTGCTGCACCACCGGGTCTGTCTGCCATTACGGTCAGTGATGCTGCATGGGATGCCATAGTGGATAAACCGCCATATTATCTTGACCTGAAAGCATACCGTAAATCAGGCTCAAATTCACCCACCCAGACACCATACACACCAGGTGTGCCGTTAATATCTGCCATGTGTGAGGCCCTTCGGATCGTGAAGGAGGAAGGAATGCAGCAGCGCAAGCACAGGCATGCACAAGGTGCAGCAGCTGTACGTGCGGCAGCGGATGCGCTTGATATTGAACTGTTTCCGAAGATCGATAAGTATCACAGTTATTCCAATACTGTCACTGCCATGAACATTCCTGAGGGTATAACTGATAAGGAACTGCGCGGCGGGATGCTGGACATGGGTATCCAGATATCTGGCGGGCAGTCACACCTGAAGGGTAAGATATTCAGGATAGGCAGTATGGGTAATTTCACTGCTACTGATATGATCACCACCATCTCTGCACTGGAACTGGTGCTGGCAAAGCACGGGCTGGTTGACAGAATTGGCACAGGCCTGGAAGCAGCAAGCAGGGAACTGGACAAGATATAAAGACAATAGCAGTAAAGAAATACAATCGCAGTTAAAGGTGCAGTTAGGGGAAAAGCATGGTCACGATAGGCATTGCAGATACTACATTTGCCAGGTATGATATGGGAGGTACAGCAATTGATGAGCTGCGCAACAATGCATCTGTGAAGATCGAGCGTTATACTGTACCCGGTATCAAGGACCTGCCCGTGGCCTGTAAGAAATTGATAGAAGAACTGGGCTGCGATATTGTCATGGCGCTGGGTATGCCTGGGGCAGACCCAAAGGATAAGATATGCGCCCACGAGGCTTCCCAGGGTATCATCCAGGCACAATTGATGACCAATACCCATGTGATCGAGGTGTTCGTGCATGAGGATGAGGCGCAGGATGAAAAAACCCTTGCATGGTTGATGGAGCAGCGCTCACGGGAGCATGCCCTGAATGTTGTTAAATTGCTGTTTAACAAGCGGGATCTGGAACGTGAGGCAGGTACCGGGCAGCGGCAGGGCTATAAGGATGCAGGTCAGGTGGGTCTGTAGAACATATTTAAATTTATAGCCCATGTTCTCCAGTATCACACCAGAATTCACAGTTTTCATCCATAAATAATCTTTTCTAACGTCCACTCCTCTCGATTTTCACCAAAATAATACTTCCTTAACTTTTCCAGATGTAGAACAGAATTCCAAACCGTGAACATTATATAATTGTTATAACATATAGAACAAATCATTGGAGAAAGGTGAAATTGAAAATTACGACCATGACGAATACGCAAAAAAACATTATGGATGCATTCAATTGCAAATATTTTGGAATGAACAAATACTTGAAATCGATCGGGGTCAAGAATGTGTGGAACAGATTTTAAAAATGGTACGGTCCACTGATAGCGGTTTAAATTCATAGTGACGAAGATGGGTTATAGTATAATGTCAATAAGAAATAAAATTTGAAATAACCGGAGATCATTATCATGAGCGATATTAAACTGGGATTTGTGATAGCAGAGTTCAACAGGGACATAACCTACCAGATGGAGCTACTGGGCAGGGAGCATGCAGAGTTTTTGGGGGCTACAGTTGAGCAGACCATTATGGTGCCGGGTGTATATGATATGCCGCTGGCCATAAAGAAAATGGTAACCGACCCCAACATCGATGCCGTGGTCACGATCGGCTGCGTTATCGAAGGCCAGACCAAGCACGATGAGATTGTGGTGCAGCATGCTACCAGGAAGATCACAGACCTGTCACTGGAATATGATAAACCGGTAACCCTGGGCATATCGGGCCCTGGTATGAGCAGGCTGGATGCACACAAGAGAGTTGACTATGCCAAACGTGCGGTCGAGGCTGCCGTCAAGCTGGTGCAAAGATTAAAATAATATCTCATCCCAGATTGAAGCCATGGTATCAAAACGCCTGCAAAGTATAGAGGAATCGGCCACCCTCAGGATGACGGATCTGGCCAATGATCTCAAGCGCGAGGGACATGATGTTATCAGTTTCAGCCTGGGAGAACCTGATTTTGACACACCGAAGCATATCTGTGATGCTGCCGAAGTGTCGCTGCGCCGGGGCGACACCCATTATTCTCCTTCCCCCGGCATTCCCGAACTACGCCTTGCTATTGCTGAAAAACTGAATGAAGAGAACAACCTGAACATTGAGCCTGCACATGTGATCGTGACACCGGGCGCCAAGCAGGCTGTGTTCGAGGCCATACTTGCCATACTGGACGAGGGTGATGAGGGCATTTTGTTCGACCCGGCCTGGGTATCCTATGACCCGTGCATCAAGATAGCGGGCGGGAAGACAGTGTTTGCACCCCTTGACCCGGAAAATGATTTTTGTCCCACAGATGTAGCCAGTTATATCACTCCGAAGACCAGGCTTATTGTATTGAACAGCCCCAGCAATCCTACAGGGGGAATTTTTTCCAGAGAAGCGATAAAAGAGATCGCAGACCTTGCTATCGACCACGATATCACTGTGATCTCGGACGAGATATATGAGAAGATCATCTACGATAAAGAGCATTTCAGCATCGGCAGCCTACCTGGCATGGAAGACCGCACCATCACGATCAATGGTTTTTCAAAGGCTTATGCAATGACTGGCTGGAGGCTGGGTTATCTTGCCACATCTCATGAACTGTACACGTCCATGTCAAAGCTGCAGAGCCACAGTGTCAGCAGTGCCACTACTTTTGTCCAGTGGGCAGGTGTGGAGGCCCTAAAAGGGGACCAGTCATTTATTCCAGGGATGGTTGCCGAGTTCAAGGCACGGCGGGACCTGCTGGTGGACGGGCTGAACAATATTGGTATTAAGTCTAATTATCCCAGCGGTGCGTTCTATTCCTTTGCCGACGTAAGCGAATACGGTAACGGTGATGATGTGTGCGAGCAGTTGCTCACAGAGGCCCATGTGGCTGCTACGCCGGGAAGTGCGTTTGGACCCAACAGCATGGACTTTATCAGGATATCCTATGCTACCAGCCAGGAGCGAATACGTGAGGCACTGGAGAGGATCGAGCAGGTGCTGGGATAACAGCCGGGTTTAAATGAAAATAGTACACAAGTATAAGTCAGATCACGACTGTTTTCATTATTGTGTGAAGTAAAATCACGATTCGAAAACTCTCAGGTGGTCCGCTGTTCTATGATTACCAGTACGGCATAGCATCTATGCTGTATTCCCGTCTTGCTGCGGCAAATATTTCCCTGGCAAATTCGATCCACAGTCATCAGGGATTCAAATTCTATACGTTTTCCAACTTGATCATCGAGGAACGGATCCCGGATAAAGACGGCTTGAATTTCACAAAGGCCCACTTTTTCCTTTCTTCGCCCGATCCTGAATTCATACGAAGTTTTACTGAGGGACTGCTGTTTGAACCTGAATTTTTCCTTGGTAAAAAGAAGAAGGTTGATTTTATTATCGAGCGTGTGGAGATTCTTCCACAGCGCGAGTTTTCGGATACCTGTACGTTCAAAACCCTGTCACTTGTGTATGTCAAGACTATGAGAAAACGTGATGGTAAGCTGGTCGAGGTTGACCTGTACCCAAAGGATGCCAAGTTCTATGAGAACCTGCATACAAACCTGACCGCCCGGTATGAGGAGTTCTACGGGCACCTTGTTGAGCATGAGCACTTTGAGGTTGTGGATGTGAAGGATGTCAAACCCAAACGGATATCGATTGGCAATTCTTTCAGGCGGTGCAGTTTGATGAAAATGGAAGTTGAGGCGAGCCCAGAGCTTGTGGAGTTTGCGTATGATGCAGGGCTGGGCGAGAAGAATGCTATGGGGTTCGGGTGTGTGGATGTGGTATGAGCGGGGAGCCCATGGATATTTCAGCTATCCTGGATCGTTACTTTTTCCATATGCCTGTTAAGGAGTTTTACTTCATGCTGTCCAGCAAATTCGAGCGCAGATTTCGTGTATCCGGATCTTGAGATGAATATCACCTGTTTCTTTTGTGTCCTGAATTCGGAGCTGTTGATCTTTTGTATCAGGTTGTCAATATCTTTGTAGCTGGTTTTCTTGTTTCGCCATTTGATCTCAAAAATATATGCCGTGTTGCCATCCGTGCCTACCAGGTCGAATTCGATGTTA
>Ga0255379_10001_pt2 | contig 38453 bp, 32 predicted proteins | sample ANMaggSeSYBR01I3_FD_182105 | JGI IMG/M metagenome (GOLD analysis project Ga0255379, IMG submission 182105) | Sediment cell enrichment communities from methane seep in Santa Monica Basin, California, United Staets - ANME aggregate JGI... | ecosystem: Environmental > Aquatic > Marine > Cold seeps >... | reverse complement strand
CACATGGCCGGTCGAAGACAGCTACGATTTTTTCATGCGTCTGGGACCGGTTAAAAATATTGCAGAAGATTATTTCGGCGATACCATTGCATTCTGGAACCAGTTGGTCAGTCATCCGGATTACGATGATTTCTGGAAGGCCAGAACGCCCCTGCCGCACATGAGAGATATTACACCAGCAGTGATGACTGTCGGAGGCTGGTATGATGCAGAAGATCTCTACGGTCCCCTTAAAACGTATGGGGCCATAGAAAAGCAAAATCCACCCAGCGTGAGCAACCGCCTGGTTATGGGTCCGTGGTCGCATGGCCAATGGGACTACGGTAAGGCTGAAAACCTTGGTAATATATTTTGGGGCCTTGATGCCAACGAGTATTACCGCGAAGTGGAATATAAATTCTTCAGCCATTACCTGATGGAAAAAGGTGAAATGGATCTTCCTGAAGCAACCATATTTAATACCGGAACGAACAAATGGATGGCTTTCAATCACTGGCCGCCCTCAAATACCGAAACCCGGCAACTATACTTCCAACCGGAAGGCCGCCTTTCGTTTAAAAAGCCAGTCAGGAATGAGGATTATGATGAATACATCTCTGATCCCATGAAACCGGTACCATATCAGGAAGATATACATCTACGACGTACCACACAATACATGACCGGCGATCAGCGGTTTGCTTCCCGGCGACCCGATGTTCTGGTTTTTTCAACCGATGTTTTAACTGAAGATATCACCCTGACCGGACCGTCGTCTGCTCATCTTTATATTAGCACAACCGGGACTGATGCCGACTTTGTAGTCAAACTTATTGATGTGTTTCCTGATCTGATGCCAGGTTACCCGGAAAACAGCAAAAATGTACCAATGGGGGGGTATCAGAGATTGGTTCGTGGCGAGGTCATGCGAGGGAAGTACCGGAACTCATTTGAAGATCCTGAACCTTTTAAACCAGGTGAAATCACCCTGGTAAAATTTGAATTACAGGATATAGCACATACGTTTAAGAAAGGACACAAGATTATGATCCAGGTTCAAAGTTCCTGGTTCCCATTGGTGGATCGAAATCCTCAAAAATTCGTTGATATTTATCATTGCGATGAGGACGATTTTCAAACTGCTACACACCGTGTGTTCCACAACGTGATATTTCCTTCACATGTTGAGGTCAAAGTTTTAAAGTAGCGACCTATGTTGCACATGTTAAAAAGAAATACGCCCTGACTTATAATAGGCCGGGGCGATGTGACAGGAATTAACCTTGATACCTCACTTCTTTTTGTTAAAAAGGTTCACAATAAAAATTAACAGGACTGCACCAATTGTTGCAGTAATGAGCGAACCAATTATACCTTCTCCGAGGTCCACACCCAGTATACCTAAAAGCCATCCACCAATCAGGGCGCCGGCAATACCTAAAAGAAGATTAATCAACCAGCCAAAGCCGCGGCCTTTCATTATCCAACCTGCCAGAAATCCGGCAGCAATTCCGATTAAAATAATCCATACAATACCCATAATAGCATTTGTTTTGATTTATATTGAGAAAATTAAACAAAAGTGAAGAGTTTACAAAATTCTGTGTAGAGAGGAAGGGCATTAAAGTATTCTTGTGATAGCTTCACCAAAAGGACAAAAGGCAGAATGAATAGTGTTGAACCAACAAAAAGATTCCCAATCAGTATATATTAGTAGCTCCAACAGGACTCGAACCTGTATCTACGGTTTAGGAAACCGCTATTCTATCCCTTGAACTATGGAGCCAGAAATTGCGGGGACAAATTTAGGTTAATTCTGATTTACTGCCAAATGTGATTTTGGAATCGGGGGAAAAGCTTATATTCCGGGTATGTAGATTTAAATGAGATAAATTCACAAAATGCAAAACCAGAAACACCTGTTCCAATTGCCCGAAGAGGTCCATTATTTGAATTGTGCATATATGTCTCCGCTGCTTAAATCTGTGGAGGAGAAGGGAATTGAAGGGATGCGAAGAAAAAGGTATCCTGTTTCGATCAGCCCGGCAGACTTTTTTCCCGAGGTGAATGAGGTACGTAGGAAGTTCGGAAAGATGGTCAACTGTGATCCATCACAGGTGGCAGTGAATCCTTCTGCCTCCTATGGTATGAACAGTGTAATTACAAATATTCCCTATCAAAAGGGTCAGCATGCATTGACCATTTCAGAAGAATTCCCAAGCTGCTACTACTCAGCGGAAAGGTGGTGTAATAATCACGGGGCAGAGCTTAAGGTCATTGCAAGGAATGATGATCTTCCGGAGAAAGCCAGAGACTGGAATGCAAGAATACTGGAAGCCATCAACAGCCAGACTGCTTTCATTGTTCTTGCCGCTGTGCACTGGATGAATGGGACAAAATTTGATCTTGAAAGCATAGGATTGAGGTGCAGGGAAGTAGGTGCGAAATTGATTGTTGACGGATCTCAGTCAGTCGGGGCTTTACCCATTGATGTGAAGAAATTCAATATTGATGCGCTGATCTGTGCGGCCTATAAATGGCTCATGGGACCCTATTCAATTGGGTTGGCCTATATCAGTGAGGAATTCAACGACGGTATCCCCCTGGAGGAATCATGGATGACACGGACCAATGCTTCCCGGTTCGACAGGCTTACCAATTATGTGGAAGGGTATAAGCCCGGGGCAAACAGGTATGATGTAGGGGAGAGCAGCAATTTCGTTTTGATTCCCATGTTGAATGAAGCACTTGGACAGCTATTAAATTGGGGCATCCAGGAGATACAGGATTATTGCCAGGAGCTTTCCGCACCCCTGATCAATTATTTTCTGGAGAGAGACACCCTGGTGGATGATGAATTTTACAGGGCCCATCATTTGATGGGTATTCAGCTACCAGCGAATACCGATGGTGAGGCCCTGATAAATGAACTGCAGAGGAGAAATGTACATGTCTCCCTCCGTGGCGCCAACATCCGAATCTCAATGAATGTCTACAATACAGAAGAGGATATTCAGGAACTGATATCTGCGCTTAAATGAAAAAAAAATCTGCCACAATACAGCAATCAAATAGGATGTTCTAAGCCTTGCTGAGGGCTTCCAGAACACGTTCCGGTGTCATAGGCATCTGGTAGAGACGTGCTCCGCAAGCATCAAAGATCGCATTTCCAATGGCTCCTCCCATACAGATGATCGCAGGCTCACCTCCCCCCTGGGGTGGTTGATCCTGCCTCTCCAGGATCACTGTATCGATTTGATTCGGAACCCATGAAAACAGGGGGAGTTGATAGGTATCAAAGTTACTGGTGATCACATCTCCTCCCTTGAATTCCACATCTTCCGAAAGGGCATATCCCATTCCCATGGTAACGCACCCCTCCATCTGTATACCGGCACCCTGCGGATTAACACACATTCCCATATCCTGTACGCAGACAGCTCTTTTTACCTGTACTTTCCCGGTTTGTACGTCAACATCTGCTTCCACCATGACCGCCACCCAGGTGCCGGCATCAATTCCGCATGCTATCCCAATACCCCGGCCGCTTGGTCCGGCTGCCGGAGTGTATCCAAACTTATCTGCCATTGCTTTCAAAACACTGATCATTTTTTCGTCTGCAAGATTGTCGAGCCTGAATTGCAGTGGATCGACCCCGGCTCTTGAAGCCAGGATTTCCACATGTGATTCTCTGGAGAAGGTATTGGTATTATTGCCAGGTGCACGCCATGCTCCGGTTGGAAAGGGATGTACAGGTGATCCCTGTTTCTCCCCATACCCCGTGGTTTGTGAATGTGGTACATCGTAAATGGTATCGGAACCCCGGTTACCTGCAAAAAACTGGCTGTAATCCCACATGGTAATATTACCTGAATCTGTAACTCCCGAACGAATCTTTACCACTGCAGCTGGTCTGAAGTAATCTTTGAAAAACTCTTCTTCACGTGTATAAGCCAGCATCACAGGGTTTTGAGCCAATTTCGCAACCTTCACAACCTCCATAACCTGGGGGTGGTAGATCTTTCCTCCGAATCCTCCTCCCAGGAATGGAGAAATAACCCTTACGTTTTCCAGGTCCATTCCCAGTTCGCGGGCGATCTGACCCTGGGCTCCATAGGGTGATTGGGCTGATTCCCAGACTGTTACTTTCTTACCTTCCCAGTTGGCCATTGCCGTATGAGGTTCGATCGGGGAATGTGCCACATATCCATCATGGAATTCACTTTCAACCACCCAATCGGCCTGTTCCTCTCCTTCCTTCAGATTTCCTGTACTGGCAACTACCTGACTTTCAGAAGGAGCATTCAGCAGGTATTCAAACACAGTATTATCGTCTACATCTTTTTCGTCGAATGTATATTCGGCTTTTACTTTCTCCAGAGCAGCTGTAGCCACAACCTGTAATTCATGGAGCACAGCCACAAGGTCATCGTCGCGCACTACCTGAACACCATCGATCTTTTCAGCTTCGGAATAATCCACCGAGATCAGTGTTGCAGCATGGGAGGGTGGCCTTAGGATCTTTGCATAGACCATGCCCGGCAACTTCATGTCTCCGGAAAATTTGGCTTCTCCGGTTACTTTTACTTTTGCGTCGGAGTGGAGACGGGATTGTCCAACATAATGGAACTCTTTATGATCCTTTACATCGGGTTTTTCGTCAACAAACCTTTCAATCTGTTGTCCCCTGGCCAGCTCTCCATAGCTCACCTGTTTTTTCGGATTGGAGATTCCGAAGATCACCCCGTCTTTCACAGAAAGGTCTTTTGCCGGGATCTCCAGGTACTCCGATCCCAGTTCAATTAGCACAGCCCTGGCCTCTGCTCCTGCTGCCCGCAGATAGTGACTGAATTCCCTTGTGGTAAGAGAACCCCAGGTTCCTGCGTCATACGGACAAATTTCCGTATCGCCCATTACCATTTTCACAGATTCAATGGCAACATCAAGCTCATCCGCAATTTGCTGGGGCAGCGAGGTTATGGGTCCCTGACCCATCTCTATTTTTCCTGTATAGCAACTTACGGTTCCATCTTCTGCTATTCTGAGAAAGGCGTTATAATCGGTAGGTACTTCACGGCGCTGAGCCAGGGGAAGTGCCAGGAGTTCCGAAGGGTTCCGGGTACTGAAATACACAAAGATGCCACCCCCGAGTAGCTTGAAGAAGTCCCTTCTTTGAAGATCCAGTTTATTCTTTTTCATGTTATATACCTCCTTTCATTTCACGACCTGCTGATTGTATGGCTTCTATGATCCTGATATGTGCTCCACAACGGCATAAATTGTCCTCCATTCCTTCGATAACCTCCTGCCGCGTGGGTTCCGGATTATTCAGCAAAAGTCCGTAAGCATTCATGATCATTCCCGGGGTACAATATCCGCACTGCAATGCATCCTTCTCCATAAATGTTTTTTGAAGGGGATGCAACTCTCCGTTTACCGACAGGCCTTCTATGGTGATCACCTTCCGGTCAGCCACCTCAATGACCTGGAGGGTGCAGGCTCTGACTGCTTCATTATCAAGCAGGATGGTGCAGGCACCACAGATACCTATCCCACAACCATATTTGGTTCCGGTAAGGCCAAATTGATCCCTCAGGACCCACAACAGGGTATGGCTTGGATCAATGGTAATCTCTGTTTTATTACCATTCAGGTTAAAACGAATGAGTTTTTCCATCATTGCTTATTTTATTTTGTGGCTTTCGTATAGTCCTCTTTGGTATCAATATCGATGAGGATCCCGGGTTCGTCCACCTCCACCTCCAGTACATCCTCAGGAAATAAGTGCATCAATGAACGAAGCCCCTGGTCCAGGTCCAGTTTCTGAATTTCGCTTCTGTATTTCAGGTCCACCAGTAATGGATGCCCCCTGCGGTGATTGTATACAGGAATGACAATGCCCAGAAGATCTTCATTGTAGGCTTCAAGAATTGTATCGGTAACAATGGGAGGTATGCCTGGTTGGTCGCCCAGGTATATAAGGGCCGCATTGGCATCTTCCGGAAGGGACCTGAATCCGCAAATCACCGACGAAAGCATGCCCATTTCATGTTGCTCATTGTGACAGAACTGTACCGGTAAACGATTAATTGTGTTGCTGATCTTATCGTGGTCAGCACCCAGAACAACCATAACGTTATCAATCATTGAGTTCAGCACATTGTTGATTACGGTTTCGATGATTGTACTTTTATTGAAAGGCAACAGCATTTTCTGAGTTCCCATGCGCCGGGAAGAGCCGGCTGCCAGTATGATGGCCCAATTATTCTGCATGGGACTCTTTTCTCTGGTTGCGAACACTTACCAGCTGGGCAGCAATACTGATGGCTATCTCCTGAACTGTTTTGGATCCGATGGTTATGCCAATAGGTGTATGGATACGGGACCATTGCTCGGTCGTGGCCCATTGCTCATCCAGAAAACGCTTCTTCATGATGCCTACCTTGTGTGAACTGCCTATCATGCCTATGTACGAAGCATTGGAACCGATGCATTGTTTTAGCGCTTCAGCATCGTGGCTGTGCCCCCGGGTAACGATAACAATATAGGTGTCTGGTCCGGTCTCCAGTTCGCTCATAGCATTACCGATGTGCTTTACTACCAGGTGATCCGCATCGGGAATGTTGTCCCGGTTTGCAAATTCCACCCGGTCATCCACTACGGTAATTTCGAATTCGAGCAAAGCAGCGATGTGGGCGAGAGCTTTACCCACATGTCCTGCACCGGCGATGACCAGTTTAGGCATTGGGTTAATACGTTCAAGGAAAGCTATCCCCTGCTGTCCTTGCTTCCGGGAGTGAAGGTCGATTTCAGTGAACCCGTAACGGATAGCCTGCTTTATATGGCTGGAGATTGAATCACGAAGGATTGGATCAAGGCCATGTGGAAGGGTTGCCTCAGAATTATCTGCGATCCAGTATCTTTTGATGGTTCTGCCATTGTCAAGCTTATTACCCACCACTGTTAGAAGGCTCCCGGATATACGCTTCGATAGCGATTGTTCCATCTTTTCCAGGGCTTGCAGGTGGGAGGAAGGATTCGCATCAACAAGTACAATTGCTTCACCTCCGCAAATGGCCCCCTCATCGCCCTGGTCTGTATCCAGGTTGAAATAGAACTGGTCGGAGGTGCCTGAAATCATGACATTGCCTGCGATGTGTTGCACTTCTCCCTCAAGCATACCTCCACCCACTGTGCCGGCAATAAGCCCTTTTTCACCAAAGAGGGCCGAACTTCCCGGTTTCTGTGGGGTGGAACCCGAAGTTCTGACCACAGTTGCCAGGACGAGCCTGGATCCTGACCGGATTTGTTCAAATATCTGACTGCAGATGTTTTTCATAGGTTCTGTTACTCAGATCAGCATTATATGATCCTGACCAGGGTAATGATCAAAAGGCAGCACAGGACCACAGCAGGGGACCATATTTTTGCCATGAGTGTAGCTGGCCGCTCTGATCTGGCACCCTGGATTACCCTGGAATACCAGGTTGCTGCAGTGAATCCAAGTGGAACGGTCATCATGGATAAAATGATAGCTACCGGTGCAGTATAAACAACCAACGGTATGTTGGTGGATGCGTACATGCAAGCCGGGTTGCCTGTGGCAAATTTCGCCAGTGGGAAAAGGGCAGTTGCAATGACTGCCGCACCCGCTCCGACCAAAATACGATTCATTAGTTTTGCAGAGAATCGATTTCTGAAAAGGCCCAGGAGCAGGAGAAATCCCAGCATGATGGTGAAGAAAGCGTACATGGGGTTGAGTACAGAACCATGGTTCCAGGCCACTTGCAGCAGCAGGGCGTCAAGCCATTTGAAGAGCATGGCAATCACGACAAGTAGAATGATGGAAACGAAACTGCGGGTCGCGCTCCACACGAATGAAAGCCAGAAAAAGGCCAGCCCTGTGAGAATAGCTCCTGTGAAGAGTGTTGCACACTTCTGTAAACCCAGCCCAAAGGCAAATTCTGTCAGCCCCCATATTGAACCTGTTGCCACAACAATACCGAGGTTTGATTTAATACCTTGCTTGTCCATAACGTTAATAAGTTTAATATATAAATATACGGTTTTAATTGACTTCCGCTCACTGATTTAGTAACTTGTAGACAATCGGCACTCTTAATCTTTCTGATCATGGAAAACCAATATTTATGTCCGCATTGCAGGGGTCATCTGAGGGTTGGAGACTGTATTATCTTTAAGATCCGCAATACAAGAAGAGAAAAAGGATTGCTTTTATTACATCCTGAAAATGGGATTTATTCCAGTATAAAGCATCCACAATTCAATTTCCAGGAAGGAGAACGGATTGATTTCTTCTGCCCGATCTGTCTGCAAAATCTGGATGCTGCCATCGATGAAAACCTGGTACAGGTGATTATGATCGATGAACAGCGCAATGAGCATGAAATCTATTTCTCCCGAATTGCCGGAGAACAGAGAAACTACCAGTTATCTGATGAGGGAATTACCAAAACCGGGGAATACTCCCACAGATATACCCATTATGAAATGTCGGATGAGTTTATCCAGCATCTGAATAATTAGCATCATCATCTGTAAGTATTGTCCAGCAGCACCGACTTACTCAATGGATCCTGAATTGGATCTCCACATTTATTCGTTTTACTATCCTTCACCAGACTTCTTTACTTACCAGTAAACTAATACTGTAGGGTGAGTTTAATGAAGTTAATATTGAAGGTTTCTCCCCATACATCTATCCCAAGGTGACCATTTACGGGGAATCATAATGCTCAAAAAGGAGCCAGGTATCAGGATCGAGAATTATTTCGGCGGGTTTCTTTTCTGTTTTAATGATAAAAACCTGTTCGGGAGCGTTTATATGAAGGGTTTTTGTGGTTGATTTCCCCTTCCTACATTCAATTTTGATGTCCAGGGGAAATTCAAAAACATGCTGTTCCTGATGTTGACTGATGGTGAGCTTAATCTCATTCCTCCTATATTCCGTGCGTGCTGATAGCACGGGATGACCGGGCTGGTAAAACCATTGCCGGAAAAAAGACCCAAAGTTTCGTCCTGAAATTGAATTCGCAATTTCCCGGAAATCCTCTGTAAGTGCATTCCCATAAAGGTATTTTCTATAGAAAGCACGAACACATTCCTGGAACAATGCATCACCCAACTCCCTGCGCAGCATATGCAGGACCCATCCGGCTTTCTCATATGAATTTGTATTTAGCAGGCGTACCGAAACAGGCAGGGTGGTATCAACAATGGGAGCCAGCCTTCTCTTGGCAAATTTCAAAACCTGACTTTTTTCATCCAGCATGGAAGCTACAAACGCATCCCTGCCATCTGTTTGCTCCAGGTAGATGTCGGTCAGGTAAGTTGCAAAACCTTCGCTGATCCAGACATGGTGCCAGTTCAGTTCCGATACAGCATCCCCAAACCACTGGTGTGCAATTTCATGTGCAAAGAGGGTTTCATGAATCTGTTTTCCTGTCACCGTACTCTCCCTGTAGAAGATGCAGCTGGCGTTTTCCATTCCCCCGTAAACGGTTTTCGATTGAACATTGGCCAGCTTGGAGAATGGATAGTGGGCAATGTACGATTCGAAGAAGTCCAGGGGACGTTTGGCTATGCTATAATCGTAGAAACCAGCCTCCTTGTTCTGGGGATAGACCCAGGTAGATATCGGGATGCCTGAAGCGCTTTGAAAATACTCAACAACAAAGGGGCTTACCCCGATCACCATCAGTTTTGTTGGAAGCGGTACTGAAGTCTTCCAGTGGGAGAGAATTCGACCGCCTGCATGCGATTCATTTATTACCGAACCATTGGCCACCACCCCATAATGTCCCGGTGCATGAACAAGGAATTCTACCAGGGCTTTGTCCGAGGGATGATCCACTACCGGCAGCCAGTGATGAGCGCGGTTAGGCCAGTTATCGCCAAAGAATGTGCGGTCACCGAATTTGTTCTTTGAAATAATCAGTCCATCTGCTGGAATACCCTGGTATTTGATCTGATATTTCCTGGCTTCACCTTTTTCTGTATGGGGAATGGTGATCAAAATCCGGTCCTCCTGGTGAACGTACCGGACTTCATTTCCATCCTCCAGCACTTCCTCAATCACCATTCCAGTCTCATCATTATACTTGTTCTTTAAATCCAGATAAAACTGGTCCACATCAGTTTTGAAAAGGACCTCTATCCATGCAGTACCCCGAATTACATCTGTTGTATCATTAAGGTCTATCTCGAACCGGTATTTCAATAGATCAATAGCCTCATATCGATCGCGGTGATCCTGACCCGCCACCGGTATGATACAGGTTCTTGCAAAAAGAGACAGAATTAGGAATAATCGGAGTAATTTCACCCGTAATTAATTTAATTAACTATTAGGTCTCGTGTAGCTTAAAATGATAATATTTTCATCACTTTCAGTGAAAATAATGAAAATTCAGTTATTGTACCAGTATTCTGTGTAGAACGAAGGAAAAATAGAAAAAGGAAGATATATTTGCAGGAAGAGTTGAAATCAATAGCATCTGAACGCGATATGAATATACTAGTCACGGGCGGTGGTGGTTTTATGGGCATGGCTCTGATCAAGCGGTTAATCGAAGAAGGCCATAAGGTGACCAGTTTTTCGAGAAGGGATTATCCATTGCATTGGGCCCTGGGTATCAGTAGTATTCAGGCTGATATAAGGGACCCGGAAGCCCTCGAAAAAGCCTGTAAGAACCGGGATGTTGTTTTTCATCTCGCGGCTAAGGTGGGGATATGGGGCAATTACGATGCCTATTACTCCACCAATGTGACCGGGACATTGAATGTCATCAAAGCCTGCCGTAAGCAGGGTGTAAAACGGATTGTTTTCACCAGTTCCTCCAGCGTGGTTTTCGATGGTTCGGACCTGGACGGCATCGATGAATCCTATCCATATCCGGACAAGCATGGATCACATTATGCAACAACCAAGGCCATGGCGGAACGATTAATTATTGAGGCTAATTCTGACACACTCAAAACCATCTCTCTTAGGCCACACCTGGTATGGGGCCCATACGATGCCCACATAATTCCAGGAATCCTGAGACGTGCTTCCTCAGGCAGACTAAGGCGTATTGGTGACCATGAGCATTTTATCGATACCACCTATATCGATAATATGACCGATGCCCTCTTATTAGCTGTTGATGCCCTTAAATCAAAACCTGAAGCCGCAGGCAGAAATTTTTTCATTACCAATGGTGAACCTGCAAGGGTATGGGATTTTGTGAACTCAATTATCCAGATAGCCGGGCATGAACCGGTTCAGAGAAAGATTCCGGAGAAAGTTGCCATGGTCGCTGCAGGATTTGCAGAATGGTCTCATAAGTTCTTTAAGATAAAATCGGAGCCTTTCATGACCCGTTTCGCCATCAAAGAGTTGTGTACAAACCACTGGTTCGACATATCCAATGCCAAGGAAATATTAGGCTATACCCCCAGGGTTAGCTATGCGGAGGGATTTAGGTACCTCAAAGAGTATCTGAAGATAGGCAGAAGATAGGTGGTCCAATGCTGTTTTTATTTATTGAGCCAATTCCTGAAATCACTCATCTTACCAAAACTTACAACAACTTCATTATCAGGTTTTGGATTCAATTCAATTTTAATTCGGCTTTTTGATAGCGAATACATATTTTCAATAGAAGCTATATTTACTATAAACTGACGGTTAACTCTGAAAAAGTCTTTTGGGTTGAGGATACTTTCCAATCTATCCAAAGAATACTCAATAGGGTAGTTATTGTGGCTTTTTGTGCAAAGGAAAACGCTTTCGGCCTCAATATAAAAATATGCGATATCATCTGTTTTTATACTTTTTATCTTTTGCGCATAGCGAACAATAAACCTTTCCTGATATTTGATTCTGTTATTATAGAAATTAATTAATGCATCAAAATCAACTGTTTTTGCATTTTGCAGTTGATTCAATTCTTCGAATTTTTCTAAGCTCTGTTTTAACTGTTGAATTTCAATTGGTTTTAATAAATAGTCTATACTGTTAACTTTGAATGCCCTGATTGCATATTGGTCATAAGCAGTAGTAAAAATCACCGGTGTTTTAATTTCTATTTGTTCAAAAATTTTAAAACAGAGTCCATCAGCAAGATGAATGTCAAGAAATAGTAAATCAACACTGTTGTTACTTAACCATTTAACGGATTCTTCAATACTATCAATTTTACTTTGAACCTTGATGTTTAAATCAATCTGATGCAGCATTGTTTCCAGATTATTTGCTGCAATCTTTTCATCTTCAATTATTAAAACTTTCATTTAATCATTGATTATTGATGATGAATTCGTTTTGTAAAATTTAAATTATTCCCGATTTTTTCTGACAGAACAAAAATATTGTTTACACAAAACAGTTCTGTCAGACTCTCTTCTGCTACCTGCATATTCTTAAACTTAGAACCTAATCCATTATTAACTATAGAAATTACACCTCCCTTTTTTAGAATCCTGTGCAGTTCAGCAAGTAGCTTCTCTTTATCTTCTATCATGAAGATAACATTAAATAAAAGTACAACATCAATACTTTCGTCCGGTAATCCGGTTCCATTATCGGTTATTATTGTTTTAACATTTTTCAGGCCGTGTTTCTTTATCTTTTTATCAATGATTTCTTTAGCAAACGGATGTATATCCAATGCATATATCACTCCCTGGGAACCAACAATTTTAGCAGCAGGAACAGTAACAAAACCGGGTCCACAGCCATAATCTAAAACATGACTTCCTTCTTTCATTCCACTTCGGATAATTTCTTTTTTTATGTTACGAATGTTTTTTACAATACTCATAACATTGACCATCATTTTAAAATGGATATTTGTAACCGGCTTTTCTTCGTTCATTGTATAATAATAGTTTTAGAACTTATAGTATAAACACCAAAATATCCCATTGCACCATTGTTTATATTTGATACAGGATTGGCAGGTGTAGAACTTGACATCATGTCACCCGGTCCGCTGCTGCCTCCGATAAGTGTATTATAGTAGTCATATGTATCTTTATTTAGCGATAATAATTCAACTGCAACAGTATCATTAATTTGAAATGTTTTTATTGCTAATGGTATTTGAACTGCGTTTCCATCAAATATTTTATCATCTCTTATAATAAAATCGCCACTGCTATTTAGTAAAATACCATTTTCGTAGATTTTAAAACGATAATAGTTGCTTATTCCGGCAGGGTCGGTAAAATGGCATTTAACCATATAACCTTCATCAAAACGAGGTGTAGCTTCAAAAAATTCAGTACTCAATGTGTCTATATTTACTTTTACGGGCATTTCTGATACTGCTGTATATTCCATATCTTCAACCTCGACGGAAAGATTGTAAACAACTCCTGTAGTTCCTTGCAGATTGGTGGTTTGGTAAACACCGGGGTTTATTTCGGGCAAGTTTTCTGAATTTCCCAGATCATCCCTTATAATAACATTTGCGTAAGAGACAGCGGGGTAAATGCCGGGTTCAAAGTAGTCGCCTGTCTTTGTAAGTTTTACCGTTTGTTGCAAAGTCTGATCAGTTATTACTGCCTCAATAACGAGTTTCGGTTCGATGTTGTCCAGATCAATTTCTATTACATCTTCGCAAGCAGTAAATACAAAAATCGAAAGAATTGTTACTATTATTGCTCTTCTTTTTTTCATCTGACTAACATAGTTTACAACAGGTTAATTTAAAATTTAAAATTATAAGTTATCGATGGAACTATCTGAAATAATGCCAGTCTGACTGCCTCTGTCATAGTTGGGTCGTTTTCATTCTCTCTGAAATCAATTGAATATGCATTTTTTCGTGCATATGCATTATAGACAGAAAAATTCCAACTTGATTCGTATCTCTTTTTCTTTTTGTTTGTGTAGGTCGCACCAATATCTAAACGGTGATAATCAGGCATTCTGTATCCATTTCGATCTGTGTACAGAGGAATGGTAAGCCCGTCAATTACATATTTCCCGCTCGGGAATGTAACGGCATTACCTGTATTAAATACCCATGTTGCCGATAACGTCCATTTCTTATTTAAGCTATACATTCCGACAATAGAAACATCGTGTGTCCTGTCTTGTTTTGAAGGGAACCAGTTGCCTTCATTAATTTCATTAAATGTTCTTTCTGTTCGTGAAAAAGTATATCCAATCCAGCCGTTTAGCTTTCCTGTTTTCTTTTTAATAAACAGCTCAATTCCATAAGCTCGTCCACTACCGAATACAAGTTGCGATTCAACTTTTTCGTTTAAGAGGATATCTGCACCATTCTGATAATCAATTTGATTTTGCATATCTTTATAATAGATTTCTACTGATGTTTCAAAAGTATTATTGTTAAAATTCCTGAAATATCCCAAAGCAAGCTGATCGCAAATCTGTGGTTCAATAATAGTGCTGCTTGGTAACCACAGGTCTGTTGGAGTTGAAGATGTTGAATTTGAAAGCAAATGAATATATTGAGCATTTCGTGCATACGATATTTTTACCGAACTCTTTTTATTCAGTATATAACTTGCTGATATCCTGGGCTCAAAATATCCGTAGTTTTTAATAAGTTCTCCTTTATTGTATGATGTTGAATCAATTATCTCATCATTTTCATTATAAGAATAGACAATTCCCGGTCCAATAACTGAAAAATTTGAATATCTTAATCCATAAGTAATCTTCAACAAATTAGAAACATCAAATTTATGTGAAAAATATGCTGCACTTTCTATGGCATATTTTTCATCAATTATTTTACTGTTTATAAAACCTTCATCATCCGAACTTATTTCGCCCGGCATAAAAGTGTGATAAATACAATTAAACCCAAACTTCAATGTGTTTTTCGGATTAATAAAATATTGAAAATCTTCTTTCAGATTAAAATCTTCAATACCGGATGTGATATCAATCAAATTGCCCATTCCGTTAAACCCAATTGCATAATTGTATTTACTGTATATCAATTAGCTGTTTAAAAACAACTTATCGTTAAAAAGATGATTCCATCTTAAAGTTGTTGTCATATTTCCCCAATCGAATCTCATTCTGTCGGAAAAGCCAAATACATCTCTGCCAAAATATCCCGAAAGGAAAATCCTGTCTTTTTCACCAATGCGATAGTTTGCTTTCATATTCAGGTCGTAGAAATAGAGTGTTGTGTTTTTTTGTAATTCATCAGATGAGAAATTCAAAAACAGATCGGCATAAGTTCTTCTGCCCGAAATAATAAACGAACCTTTATCTTTAACAATGGGTGCTTCAATAGTTAACCGGGATGAAATTGAACCGATACCACCTGAAGTTGAAAACCGTTTTGAGTTTCCTTCATTCATTTTAACATCAAGAACCGATGATAATCTACCACCATATTCAGCAGGTGCATTTCCTTTATATAATTTCACATCTTTAATGGCATCGGAATTAAATACGGAGAAAAAACCCAATAGATGTGATGCATTATAAACCGGCGCTTCATCGAGCAAGATTAAATTCTGGTCTGAACCACCACCTCTGACATAGAATCCGCTGTTTCCTTCACCTGCCGATTTCACACCCGGCATAAGTTGGATAGTTTTTAAAATATCTTGTTCTCCAAAAAGGACAGGAATTGCTTTAATATCTTTAGGGTTTATTTTTACAACTCCCATTTCAGCCGATTTTACATTTTTATCAGCAGCTTCCGCTTTAATAACTACTTGCTCTAATTCTATTGTTGTTGGTGAAAGCACAATATTCCTTTTTATACTTTGAATGAGATCTATTTCAATTTTTTGAGTTAAAAAGCCAATAGAACTATATTCTACTGTGTATTCTCCTTTGGGTATTGTTATTGAATAAAAACCATAAACATTTGTTATACCGCCGGTTCTAAGTTCCTTTATAAATATTGAAACCCCAATTATTTCTTCGCCTGTTTCGGCATCTTTTATAAACCCGCTTATAGTGCTTTTTTGTTGGGAAAAAGCAACATTAAGGCAGGTTGATAATAGAGCCAGACTTATTATTATATTGTTCATTTAGCAATAATCAATTATTATTCTTCTTTTATAATTGGGATTCTTGCAATGTATTCATTGTCTTTAATATAGAAATCCGGTATTCTTTCCGAGATATGCTCATATCTTTTTGTTAGATTGGCTAATCCGATTTTTGTTGACTCCGGCATCTCTGTTTTTAACTGGAGATTATTCTTGACGTACAGATACTCCTCATTGATATATATGGAGATTTTTAAAGGCATTTTTTCCGAGACAATATTGTGCTTGATTGCATTTTCAACAAGCATCTGAAGTGATAAAGGCGGAATATAAGTGTTTAGCTTTTGTGCAGCAATATTGATTGAAATTTCAAGATTTCCTTCATATCTGATTTTTTGCAGAAAAATATAAGAATTAAGAAATTCTATTTCATCTTTAAGCAAAACCACTACTTTCTCTTTTACATCTAATACATGACGGTACGTTTTTGAAAACTTTGTAATAAACTCTTTTGCTTTATCGGGATCTGTATCTATCAAAGAATATACCATATTCATGCTATTAAAAAGAAAATGAGGATCAATCTGATTTTTCAATGCTTCAAATTGCGACTGGATATTCTCTCTTTTAAGCTGTTCTGCTTGTATTAATGTTTTTTTCCACTGCTTAAAATAATAATATCCTTCAAGTATTGACATTGCAATTGTATTTATTATAATTGCAATAGCTATGTTATTAAATAAAACAATATTTATCTTTTGATTTCTAAAATTAAATGCGAAAAAGAATATCGTTGCACAAATGGAAATTATTATTGCAGCATTGAAATTGGTTAAGAATATTCCGGAACTTATTCGTTTAAATAAATTTTTATCTAAAGGAAATTTTCGATGCACCCAATTGAAAGTTTTAAGATTAACTGTAAAAATTGATACAGAAACAATAAATGAATACAAAACCCCTATTACTATGTTATGTATAGGTTTATTACCTTCAACTAAATGAAACTTCATATAAAAAAATGCAGGTATGAGTATTGCAATTGCGATGCATGCAATTAATACTTTTCTGTTAAATGTCATCTTATTACTGATTGTTATTGTACATCACCAATTGTTAAAAATACTAAAAGACTATTCTATATTGCACCATCGGAAATATGCCGAGTTGATATATCATCTCTTCCTTACCTGTTTCGACATTAAATGTCATCATATAAGGGTTTTTATGGTTTATGAAATTTTGAATATCAAAAGCCAGTTCTTGTGATACTCTTTTTCCGTCTAACCTGAAAGCTATCCTTATATCCGGTCTGATATAATCATCAAATTGCTTTGAAAATGGCCTTGTTTGATCAAGTTCTGTCTGACCGTTTTCCAGAGATGCTTCAATATCAACAGGTGTATACCTTAATCCTCCTGCCCAGGTGATTTTTCCATCAAGTGTTATTACTTTTTTATATTTTGCATCTCCTTTGTTTGAAGACAATTCAAATTCTTTTCCTGCCAGAGCATTAACAACATAATTGCCATTGAAAGCTGTATTCCTCAATATTCCATCGCTTCCTTTATATTTTGATTCGTATAATGATGTGGTTATCAGATAGTAGAACCCTCTATCCATAAATCGTTCAACAGTAAGCTCTATTCCATAATTTGTACCACTGCCTCCGTTTATCAGTGAATCGGGTGTAAATCTTGTAAAAGAGTTGCTGTTTAAAATTGAATAAGCGCTCTCATTTGGCTCAACTACTGCCTGAAATATATTCTGATAGTAAGCTTCTGCTTTTAATCGTAAATTATTATTCATTTGAAGATTGTATCCCAGAACAAAGTGATGGCTTTTAGTAAAATCCAAATCTTCATTTGGTCTTGAAGAACTTAAATCAGGCAATTCAACCTGTTTAAAATAAACACTTAATGGCTGACAAATACTATGTAAACCATAAGCAAGTCCAAATGATTGAGTATTGGATAAGTTCCATTTGATTCCAAATCGGGGTTCAATAGAAACACTGTTATTTAATGCTAATTGTTGATAATGGATACCTGGATTAAATATCAAATTATCAGTTAGTTTGTATTGCCATTGAATAAATGCTTCGTATAGATAGGTAAAATCATTGTTATCTATTCTTGTGATAAATCTGTCGTAGCTTGCATTATAGACTGAATCAATCAGATTCATACCGATTCTTTTCACATTCACACCTATTCTGAAATTATGATGTGAATTAATCTTTTTGTTGATATAATAATTACCAAAAATTCTCGAATCGGTTAAATCCATTCGAACATAAGGTCCTGGAATATTTGTTACAGTACTAACAGAATCAACATCATTTTCATTAATCATTGTTGATGCACCAAAAATCAGTTTTGAATATGTAGTACTATTCATTATATAGGTGTGCGAAAGCCCGATGATGCCCATTTTACTTTTTGATAAAACATCTCTGTTTTCATAAGCATAAACATTTTCGTCTTCTTCTGTGGTGTCTCTTTCGCTGTATAAAAAATTTATATCGCTAATTCCACCTAGGCCAAAAATGGTTATTTTGCCTATATTCTTTGTAGGAAAATTTAGCTTAAAAGTTAAATCCTGGTAATTAGGAACAGCCTTCCCTGTTCCAACGCTAATACCCATTTTTTGCAAAGCACCCATTGTTGAATAACGATAATTAATCAAATATGATGAATTATTCTTTTTAGAAACAGGACCTTCGGCTCCAAATTCAAAACCATTAAAACCGACTTGTCCGAGAAATTCATGTTTTTCGTAATTTCCGTTTCGCATTTTCAGGTCAAATACACCGGAATATGCATTTCCATATTCAGCAGGGAAAGCACCTGTCATAAAGTCAGAATTTGAAAGAACATTGTTATTTATCATACTTACAGGGCCTCCTGTTGCACCAAGTTGTCCAAAATGGTTCGGATTCGGAATATCAACACCTTCAAGCCTCCATAATAAGCCTGAAGGAGAATTACCACGAATAACAATATCGTTAAGGGCATCGTTTGAAGTGCTCACACCGGCATAGTTGGCGGCCATTCTTGAAATATCATTCCTCGCGCCTGCATACCGTTGGCTCTCTTCAACAGAAAAAGTTCTGGTACTGATACTTGCCATTTTATTTATTGTTTCTCCTTTTTTTGTGGCAACTATGACAACTTCCTCCATTGTCTGAATTTTTTCTTCCATTTCGATATTTAATACCATTTCTTTGCCAGACATCAGGTTTAAATTGCTTAAAACAATTGTGTTGAATCCAACATAACTAATTTGTAAACTTATTCGGCCAACAGGTATAGTTTCAAGCAGAAAATAGCCATTGCTATCTGTGATTGTGGCTATAACAGGATTAGATTCCAGTAATACTACAGTAGTTCCCGGAAGTGTTGCCTGAGTTTGCTTTTCAATTATTTGTCCCCTTACCGATTGTGTAATATTTTGTGACCATATATCTGATGTAGCAACTATTATTAAAACAATTGAAGTGACAACCAATTTTAAATTACCCATGGTATGGTTTTTCCCGATTTGTTTAAACAAAGAAAAACGTATAACTAATCCTGTAAAAATATAGTTCGGCGAATGTGGAAAAATGGCAGGTGAATGCGGATTATTTCACTTTACCTGAAAACAGATTATACAAAACCGGAACAATAATCAACGTAAGCATTGTTGATACGAGTAGTCCCCCGATAATTGCCCAGCCCATTGGTGCCCACATTGTGCCGCCGCGTAAGGTTAATGGTAATAATCCGCCGATTGTTGTCAGGGTTGTTAGAATGATTGGAGTAAAACGGGTCTCACCTGCAATTTTCAGTGCTTCAATTATTGATTTGCCGCTATCCCGGAGTTTATTTGTATAATCGACCAGTATTATAGAATTATTTATCACTATCCCGATCAGGCTTAATAAACCAATTAATGCCGCAAAGGAGAAGGTATTGCCTGTAATAAACAAGGCCCATATTGAGCCGATTAAAGCTAAAGGTATTGCAGTAAAAATAATCAATGGCTGAGTGAAAGATTTGAATTGCAAAACAAGTACTGCGAATATTGAAATCAAAGCTATTATCATTGCAATTTTCATTCCACCAAATGCTTCATCCCGGCTTTCTAACTCTCCTGCAATTCTGTATGTATAACCGTTTGGGAAAGGATATTCGTTTAATTTTTGAATTACCGGATTCATTATTTCATCAAGATTTGCTCCTTTTTCAAGGTCGGCAGTTATTAAGGCGGTTCTGCTCAGATTGTAGCGTGTTATCAAACTGGGTGCTTCTTTAAACTCAATAGATGCAAGTTGCCTTAACGGGATTAGTTTACCTGACATTGATTTTACATAGATCTTTTCAAAATCGCTCATTCTAATCTCATCTTCAAAGGGCAATCTCATTACAATATTAAATTCTTCACCATCCTGATTCCTGAATTTCGAAATGGACATTCCGGTAATTGCCGCTCTGATGGTTTTATCAATTTCGTGTATCGGCACACCAAACAAATTGGCTTTTTCTTTATTAATATCGATAAATAGGTCGGTTCGTGATTTAGCTAATTCGTTATCAATATTTAAAGTTCCCTCTTCATTCTCAATAAATTTCTCAACATCCGAAGCGATTTTTCTAAGCTCGTCAATATTATCTCCTTCAACATATATCATTATCGGAGCGGTTATCGGAGTTCCTTGTTCTAACTCTTTAACATTGATTTTAGCCCCCGGGAAATTATTAAACGTTTTTCGCAATTGTGAAATGAGATCATCAAATTTCTCAGTTTCATACTCTTCTAAAAAGACAAAAATGTCGCCATAGTTTTTTAAATAATTTACCGACCAAACATTATAATAAATGCGAGGATTACCATGACCAATATTTGAAGCATAATGTTTTACATCTTCAATGGTATCTAGAACAGCCTCAACTTCACCGACCACGCAATTGGTTTTATCAAGATTAGTGCCTTCGGGAAGATTTATACTAATCATAAACTGTGGCTTTTCGGCTTTAGGGAATAAGCTAAAACCAACAAACTTAACCATAAACAGAGAGCCAAATAAAGCAGAAAGAGCGCCAATTAGTATCAGAACTTTATGGGACAGTGAAAAGGATAAGATTTTTCTGTAGGGTCCCTCAATGAATCGTCTCAGATACCTGTGATTGTTCTTCTTTTCTGTTATAATTAGATTGTTTTTTGATTTTTGCTTGAATATCCTGCTTGCAATAAGCGGAGTTAAAGTAAGGGCAATAAACAGGGAAACCGAAAGTGTGGCAATAATGGTTACAGGCATGCTGCGCATAAACTGCCCTACTTTTTCAGGTATCAGTATGATAGGAACGAATGCCAGCAAGGTTGTAACTGTGGCACTAACAATTGGCCAGCCAATTTCAGAAGCTCCTTTTATTGCTGCTTCTTTTGGTTTGTATCCCATTGATAAGAACCGGTTGATATTTTCGGTCATAACAATGGAGTTGTCAACCAGCAAACCTAAAGCAACCACCAACGCGGCAATTGACATTTGTTCCAGTCCGAATCCTGCCCAGTCAACAAAAGCAAGCCCTGTAACGATTGATAAAGGAATTGCAATTATAACGATCAGTGCAGATTTAAAACTGAGTGCAAGCAAAATAATTATACCTACCAGGATTATGCCTTGTATAAGATTCGACTGAAAATTATTGATTTTTAAAGCTACTTCTTCCGACTGGTCATAAACATATTCCAAACTAATATCGTCATCCAGGCTTTCTCTGAAATTATCTATTTTTGCTTTAACGCCTTCAGTTGTTATAAAAACATTTCGTCCCTCTTTTTGCTTGATAGTAATATAGATTGCTCTTTTGCCCGAAAGACGTGCAAGATATTTTGTGTCTTCATAGTCAAAATTTACAGTTGCAGTGTTTTTCAGATAGATTAATCTGCCCTGATATGAATGAATAACAGTGTTCCGGATCTCATCCAGATTTTTGTATGAACCGCTTGTTTTTATACTGAAACTTTTATCATCCAATTTTATAGCTCCACCGGGAATATTTGCATTATTGCTTTTTATGGCATTGATAATATGGTCCAGAGATATATTCATTTGAGCCATTTTTTCAATGTCAAGCGAAATCCGTACTTCCTGTTCGGGAAAAGCAACTATTTCTACTTTCTTTACACCGCTTTCCTTTTTTAGCTCTTTTTCAAGTTTCTCTGCTTTTTTCTGCAAAACCCTGTATTCAACGCTGTCGGAAACAAGGGCAAGTTGCATCATACAAACATCCGATACGGACCATTGCTGAATATTTAAATCATAAATTTCACCGGGCAGGTCGTTTCTTACTGTATTTACTTTTTCTACAACATCATCATATTTTTTATCAGCATCGGTTCCAAAGTAAAACTCAATGTGAATTATAGCCAAACCGTTATTGATATTTGTTTCAATACTTTTTATATCGTCCAATTCATTCAGGGCATCTTCAATTGGAGTGACCACCAAATGCTCCATATCTACAGGGTTAGTGCCCGGATATATTACCACCACAGAAGCTCCCGGTATGTCAATCTCAGGATTTTCCATGCGGGGCATATTCATGTACGAATTCAATCCGGCTATCGTAATCAGGATAAATGCAATAATTGTGAATTGATAATTGCTGATTGCTATTTTCGGTAGCTTCATTTTATTAGATTTTGACTGTTAGCTATTGGCTGTTAGCTATTCTATTGTTTCAACTTCAGACGTTCCATTAACATAGCTTACTCCTTCGGTGATTATCTCGGCCCCGGATTCTATGCCAGACTTTATTATCAAAAATTCATCAGAAATTTTGTGAATGTTTATTTTCATTTTTTTAAGCTGAGTATTGTTAATGATTTGATAAACATATCCTTCTGATTCGTTACCTTCAATAAGAGCATTAACGGAAATAAGCATGAACTTCTCTTTTTTTGAAGGATAAATATCCACACTTGCAATTAATCCGGACGCGAATATTGTATTTGTTGGTTTTAATGTTAGTTCAACTTCATAAGTGCCCGTGTAAGGGTCAGCTGAGTTTCCGATTTCGGTAACAGTTGCATGGAATAATCTATCGGGATATGCATCAAATTTTATTTCTGCCTTGTCGTTTAACAGCAGCGAAAAAATATCTTTATCTGTAATATTCACCCTTGCCACCCAGTCGTTATCTGTTGAGGCAAACAAAAACACGGGACTGCCGGGTCCGACAATTTCATTTTCTTCAGCTACTCGTTTTAATATTCTGCCATTTGAAGGAGCTTTAATTGTTGAGAACTGCAAGTTGAACTCTGCTATTTTAACATTTGATTTTGCGATATCTAAAGCAGTTGTAACATTTTGTAATTGTTCAAGAGTTACAACACTGTCCGTATACAAATTATTCGCCCTCCTGAAATCTCTCTCAGCTTTATCCAATCCAAGTCTTGCCTGATTTACCTGTGCCTGAATTTCAGAAAGATTCAGCTTTGCCAGAACTTCTCCTTTTTTTACTTTTTTACTTTCATCAACGAAAATTCCGCTGATAATCCCGCCTGTTTTAAAACTTAGTTTTGATTCTTCTTTTGAAGATAGTTTTCCGCTGCAATGAACAGGTATGGACATCTCTTTTTCAATAACCTTTGTTGTTCTGACTTTTACTTTTTCAACAGTTTTCTTTTCCGCAACTGGTTCTTTACAAGCATTAAAAATCAATGTGACAATTAATACTGCAGATAAAGATTTAATGGTATATTTCATAAGAAAATAATTTAGTTATCTAATTGGCCTTATGTAACTTACCAGAATAATATTTTCATCACCTTTTGTGATAATAATGAAAATATTATAATGGACGTTTCATGTGTTTAATTTTTTTATTCATTACCCTGCGTGTTATTTTTGATTTGTTAGTGGGCACCTCTATTAACTGCTTTATTCACCATTTAACTCATACAAACATGCAGCCCTTTCGAATCCCGCATATTTTATCTGATAATCATAAGTTGCAATAATTAAATTAAATTCGGCATTTGTCATAGTGGTTCGGGCGTCGATGAATTGTATGAGGCTTGCCTGTCCCTCCTTGTATTTTTTATTGATAATTTCAAATGATTTCGTAGCGCTCAATTTCTCCTGCTGAGCTGCAATAATTTCTTTTTCAACAGATTCTACTTCATAATACAATTCAAGGACCTGTAGATTCACCCGATTTTTCGCTTCATTATATTGAGTTTCAATAATTTGCTTATCGATGGTTGCCTGTAAGATCTTGGCCTTATTTTGAAACCCTTTGAATAGATCCCAGCTTAAAACAAATGAAGCCATTACAAAATCATCATCAGATGTGAATTTGTATTCTTCACCCTGAAAACCATAATCAACAACAGCAGTTAAGTTCGGGGCTTTGTTGAATTTATTCATCTTCAAATTATAATCAGTTGCCTGTTCATAGCTTTTAATCATATCTAATTCTTCCCTGCTGGTTATTGCATTCTCCTGTGAATATTGAAGGTCTTTTTCAAATGGAGCCAATTTCATTTCATCCGGTATTTCAATCTCCGATTCAAGCGGTTTGTTCAACAGAAAATTAAAAAATGCTTTTGCGGATTTATTATACTTAACAGCTTCGGCAATATTTTGGTCAAGTTTGCTTAGCTCTGCTTCTGAACGGTAGACATTGTCAATTGTAATTTTATCGTTTGAAAAAAGTCGTTCGTTTACTCTTATATTCTCTTTCAGAAGTTCAGTTGTTTTATCCGTAAGTTTAAGAACATGAATTGTTTTCAAATAGCTATAGAAGGCTGTTTTAATCTCAGCAACCAATTCCCGTTTATAGCTTTCAACATCAGCCTTTTCGACATTTGTCAGTTCCGATTTTATTTTTGAATTATAATAGATCTGCGGATTAAACAGGGGCTGAACCAAACGCAGCTTGGTTTCCTGTTCGGTTGGCCTTAAAAAAGGAATTGCTTCATTTTCTATTTGCGGGAACTGATCTGATGATGTTAATTGATTGAGTGTGCTGTAAACCGGATTTAACATATCACCCACAGGAAATTCAATCAATCGTCCGCCATCGGCCACAGAATATCGTGCATTCAGGCTTATATCTGGGAAAAACATGCCTTTTGCTTCTTTCAAAACCTGTATGCTCTTTTCATAAGAAGAACGTTTTTGTTTTAAAGTAAGGTTGCTTTGCAATCCTTCCTGAATATATTCTTCCAGAATAATGTTTTGAGCAGAAAGTTGACTTGCGAATATGAAAAGTGCTGCGAATGTTAGTTTAATTTTCATTTTTTAATCCTCTTTTAATCCTTTTCCAATGATTTTAAACTGGCTATTGATAATATCTTCAGCTTCAACACCGGCAAATTCAAGTATGATTTGTTTGGTAGAGATGAATTGAAGAACCCCGTTAGTTTGAGCCCAAAGCGTTTGTGCCAGAACATTTGCCGGAATGTCGCTTCTAATTGTACCATCTGCTATTCCCTGGTTTATTGTTTGTACAAAGGAATTCAATGGATTATCCTCCTTGAAAAATTTCTCACATTTGTCCCGGAATTCGCAAACAGCACAATCGACACTTTCAAAATGTATTATTGCTTTGTAGTAATTTCTATGTTTATTCACGAAGTCCACGTAAGCTTTCCCTATCTCCATACAGTTCTCAAAACCGTTTTTCTTTTCAGAAATAGATTTCTGAAACATTGTTTTCAAAATATTCAGAGCTCTTACTTTAATCTCGAAATGAATTTCTTCCTTGCTCTTAAAATATAAATACAAAGTGCCTTTACTAAGCTCGGCTTCGGTGGCAACTTCATCCATTGTTGAATTGTTTAATCCTTTTTTAAAGAATACTTTTTCAGCAGCATTAATTATATCGTTTTTTCGCTGCTCTTTTTCCCGTTCTTTACGTTCCGATATACCCATATTTATATAATATATTAGAATAAATAAAATGACTAGAAGTCATACTATGGACAAAAGTATAATAATATTTGTGATTGCAAAGTATTTTTCAGAAAAAATTTGGCTTACAGATCAAATATTTTTTGTACTCTTTCTCAATTTCCCAACATCCTGATTTGTCAACTTTTTCTTTTGATTTGATTCTTGACTGATGGCCATCTTCGAGAATTAAAGTACAATCACGCTTCCCGATTCTGTTCAATTCCAATAAAAAGCTTCTATAATCTTTTACCATATGAAACATATCGAGCGCGAATATTAAATCGGCAGTATTATCTGATATTTCAACTTTATTTCCGTCTGTTTGAACTGTTTTAACATTGCAAAGTTTATATTTCGCCAGTAATTTCTTTACTGATTTAATTGCCAATTCATGAATATCAACAGCATAAACCAATCCTTCATCACCAACTAATTCAGATGCTCTTTTAATATACATCCCCGGACCGCAACCGTAATCAATAACAACACTTCCCTTTTTTATTCCAAATTTGTCAATAGATCTACTCATAGGTTTAAAAAAATTACGTATTCTGAAAACCAGGGTCATTAATCTGAATGCAACATTTGGCATTTTATCAATTTCACTTCCGTATCTGACATCTTTCATTTTCCTGAATTTTACTATTGAAGTAAAGTAACATCATTAAAATGAGACCAATTAAAGAGATAAATCAATATGAATGAAATGTAATAAGGTGAACGTGGAAAAATGGCGGGTGAATGCGGAATAAGTTTATTGAACCATATAAGAGGTTAATGCTCTGTTTCCTGTGCGGTAGTAAACTTGCCCTGTAATGTCGTCAACAGCATAACTGGGTTCACGGTCTTTCCCCAGATCAATGCTACCTTCAATCTGACCGGTTGATTTGCTAACCTTTAATAATTGAATGGCCTTCTCCTGTTTGGACATGATCAGCATAAACTCCCTGGTAGACAAGGTAGCCTTTTTCCTGGCGTTGGCCTGTTTGAATGCGCTACTGGCATAACTGGACGCCTGCGCTCCCAGTTCACCATAAGCATCACCAATCTGGCTAACTATTTCACCGGCAACGGCATCCTCTTGCCTGACTTCATTTTCCACTGCAGCCATGGTTCCTGACATGTAATATGAAGAAGCCCCAATGTATGCCCCTCGCACAGCTTCAGCATACAACAGTGCACGCTTCCAGCCTGGTTCACGAGGAGCGGGGTAGTATTCCTGAAATATGAGTGAGCCATCAAAGTTGAATTTAGCGACATTCTGATCTGAATGAATAAATATGCCGTCATCCATGACCTCAAGCTTTCTTGGTACTTCCTTGCCCTCGAACTTCAGCTGTATGGAAGACAATTCATTAAACGTTTCATTGTCCATATCAACAACTTTGAGCAATCTGGATTTGCTGTCAAAGGCAAATATTTTCCCATCATACTCTGCTGTTAATTGTGGAGTTGTCGCAATGCTCTTACTCCATTTTAAGGTTCCAGACGACTGGTCTAAAATGTTCATTGATTCTGTTGTGATGTACAAAATGCCACTGGATAATGGCACTATGCCTACTACCATACCTTCTACTTTGACAGGTTTCTCAAAAGTGATTGTACCTGTGTTGGGGTCCAGATAATTGAGGAAATTCTTACTGGCTGTCTGCGATACCAGCAGAATGCCATCTCCGGCGTCCAGGTAATCATATATACCTCCCTTTATCGCAATTCCCCTACCTTTCTTACCCCAAATGCCCGCATGCATCTTGTAGTCATATAAGTTTATTTTCGTTCTGTTTCCATCGTTTGGAAGTACCAATATCCCATTATCCAAAAAAATCACCTGACTCAGTTTTCCTTTAACTTCAAGTGGGTCATCCCATACCAGGCTGCCATCATTGATGTTAAATGCGCTATAAACATTGGTATAGGTTACAACAGGCTCTCCACTGGAAGAGCTCATACTCGACTGCGACTCTTGCTGAGAACCCAGGTAGAAGACATCACCGTCTGCCGGTCGATAGTAGCGTAAGTCAAATTCCATCTTTTCTGAAATGTTCTCAGCTAATGCTTTCATAATGTCCCCCAAGGCTCCAAGTTTATCGGTTTGTGCTGCTGCTTCAGAATTGGCTTCCTTCCAGATTATAGTACCGGAGCTGGCATTCAGCTTATAGTTATTGAAAAGGGTAACGATAAGAAGCTCATCATTGCCAAGTTCAGTGGCTGAGATTATCCTGCCAAATTTCTCTTTCATGGTCCAGGAAACACTACCCTCTGACATCTTCACAGAGACCATTAAGGGTTCATCACCAACACCCTTACCTGCCACAAGTATGGCATCCGAGTTGTACAACAGAAAATAATCTTCTATAGTATTTATACCGGCTTTGTAGGAATCGAATACCTCATCACCGCTGAGTTGATCGATGAGATGAATGCTGTTGTTAGTGGTCACTGTGAAAAACGGGCTATTGGGCAGCTCATTGAAGGCTTCACGGTAGAGCCCTGCATGCTGGTGTTTGCTCCAGCGGATTTCACCTGTCTCAGTGTCTACTCCAATAAGTTGATTTTCGGAACTAACAATCAGGTTACCAAGTGCTGTCACTTCCTGCCACAAAATATCTGCAGGCAATTCTTTCGTCCATTTAACCTCAACCTGAGTAAAGCCGGTAAACGTGCTTAGTGTAAATAGGATTACCAGGAACAGATACTTTCTATTTCTATTGTCTTGAGTAAAAAGTAATTTGTTTCTCATAATGCATTATTTTACGTGTGTGCTTTGAATGATAAAAGTAGTTAAAGAATAGTTTTAATTTTCAAGATATACCTCTGTTTTAATAAACAATAATCGATTGACAATACGGGAATCGAATTTTAGATTTCTTGAAACTGATGGCCATACCTCAAATTTATACTATTCATCGATATTCCACCGATAAGTCTCCTGAAATCCCGGATTGGATTCAGCATTTCATTAACTTGAAAATTAAAAAAATGAGCACTAAAAAACATTCCGCACATTCTCACCTGACCGGGGAGTATAGATGGGGAGATATGGGTCAGTTGTTCCTGTTAGTTTTGTTTCTGGTAATCTGGATCACCGATTCATTTATTTTTCATTATTCAACCTTTCTCCTGGAAATTGTACCCAACTCTGTGAGGATCCCATTGGCCGGTGTTGTACTTATTTCTGGCTGGTACCTGGCCAGGAGGGGGATGAAAGCGGTTTTTGGAACTGAAAGGTCCGAACCTGAAGTGATCAGAACCGGGGTTTTCAGGATAGTCAGGCATCCCATATACTCCGGGGCCATTCTGTTTTACCTGGGTGCTACTATAACGACCATGTCTATTGCTTCAGCAGTGCTCTGGGTTCTTATTGTTGCGTTTTACATCTTCATATCCAGGTATGAAGAACGTATCCTTACCGAAGCATTTAGAGACGAATACCTGAATTATAAGAAGGAGGTTGGCATGCTGTTACCCAGGCTCACCCGCCCAAAATCTTAGCAATCACGCCTTTCCTGAAATTTAGTGCTATTCTTCCAGGGTGGACAGGTCGCCCTCTTCCTTTCCAAGTACCCTTGCTTTTAGTACGCGGCGCATGATCTTACCGCTCCTGGTTTTTGGAAGTGTTTCTGTAAAAACAACAAAAGCAGGCCGGGCGATCGGACCAATTTCGTTGTCTACATGTTTCTTCAACTCATCCGATAGTGCATCTGAAGGAGTGAAGCCCTGCGCAAGAATTACGGTGGCATGAATGATATTTCCCTTTAAAGAATCGGGCAATCCAATGGCCGCAGCTTCAGTTACAGCTGGGTGGCTAACCAGGGCACTCTCAATTTCTGCAGAACCGAGCCGATACCCGCTCACCTTCAAAACATCGTCGTTCCGGCCAATGATCCACACGTAGCCATCTTCATCCAGTTTGGCCGAATCACCGGTGAGGTACCAGCCCTGTTTTTCATAGAGTTTCCAGTATTTTTCAATGAAACGGTCAGGATCACCAAGTATGGTCCGGGCCATACCGGGCCACGGATTCTTAATGACCAGGTTTCCTTCGGTTCCATGATCAACTGCCTTTCCGGATTCATCCACTACAGCGATTTCATTACCAAAAAATGGTTTTGTGGCAGATCCTGGTTTCAGCGGTGTGATGGGAAGGGGAGTGATCATGAATCCTCCGGTCTCGGTCTGCCACCATGTATCCATGATGGGACAGTGGTTCTTCCCGATGACCTCGTAATACCATTTCCATGCCTCAGGATTGATGGGTTCTCCCACAGAACCGAGAAGCCGGAGTGAGCTGAGATCGTGTTTATCGGCCCAGGATGCTCCGTACCTCATCAATCCCCGGATGGCGGTAGGAGATGTATAAAAGATATTCACTCCGTATTTCTCGATCATTTGCCACCATCGGTTGGGGTAGGGGTGATTTGGAGCCCCTTCATAAAGAAGGATGGTGGTACCATTGATCAACGGACCGTAAACAATATAGGAGTGACCGGTAATCCAACCCGGATCTGCAGCACACCACCATCGGTCATCAGGTTGAATATCAAATACATATTTAAAGGTACTTGAAGCATAAACTGAATAGCCGCCATGGGTGTGGATCAGTCCCTTGGGTTTCCCGGTTGTACCGCTGGTGTACAGTATGAAAAGGGGGTCTTCTGCGTCGGTTTTTTCAGTTTCACATTTTGAACCGGCAATGGGCATACCCATAAGGTCGTGCCACCAGAAATCCCGGTCATTTTCCATATAACATTCCTCTCCGGTTCGCTTAACAGTAATACATACATCAATGGTGGGAGAGCGGCGCATGGCCTCATCGGCAATGGCTTTCAGCTTTGTGGCTTTTCCGCGGCGGTATCCGCCGTCGGCTGTAATAAGGATGCGGCTGTGTGCATCTGCAATTCTTTCTGCCAGTGCTTCCACGCTGAATCCCCCATAAATCACACTGTGTGCAGCCCCGATTTTCGCACATGCAAGCATGGCAATAATGATCTCCGGTATCTGGGGCATGTATATGGTTATGATATCACCTTTCCTGGCTCCCATGGCCTTCAGAACATTGGCAAATTTGGAGACCTCCCGGTTCAGGGCAAAATATGAATAGGTCCTGACATCACCCGGTTCACCTTCCCATATCAATGCAAGTTTGTTCTTTGTTTCGGAATTCAGGTGCCTGTCGATTGCGTTGGCCACAATATTGGTTTTACCTCCCACAAACCATTTATAGAAGGGCTTTTTTGAATCATCCAGCACGGTATCCCACTTCTTGTACCAGGAAAGACTCCCGGCTTCTTTTTCCCAGAATCCTTTCCTGTCCGTAATAGATTCTTTGTAGAGTTTGTCGTATTCCTTGATCCTTGCGCGTTTCACTACGCTCTTATCGGGATGAAATACTAAATCGTCTGGTTTTGTTTTTGATGCCTGGCTCATATCTATTTATTTAGAACAAGTAAACATAACATCTTATGGGATAAAAAGCAAATGGGCTAGAAATCTTTTTGTTTTGTGTAGAGGTATCCGTTGATATCATCTTTTACAACCTCGGTTCCCGGGCTGATATTTGATACTTGTTTGTTTGGTTGTTGTGCATCATCTTCACCCTGGATGGGCAGAAAAAACAAAAAAAGAGCAATGAGGATCATAAATGTCTTCATCTTGCTGGAGGTTGAAAGAAAATACATGATGGAATTTCCCATCAATTGTTCTTATTGTTGTTTTGCTTTGCTTTTACGAAAGCCATCCATTTGTAGCTCCAGGTCGTAATTGGGATTGTATTCCTGATTATTGGTGTAAATAACGTTCCCAAGATCGTCCACCCATCGGTTGTCCCATTGGTTGGTTCCTCTCTCTACCTGGTTGGTATGTGGATTGATATAGTCCTCCTGGTCTGTCAGGTTCAGGTAGGCCTGGTGGTTGATTTCCGCGTTGGTTTCTGCATGCCCCTTCTGCATCTCTTCACCGATGCGTGCCACATCAGCCATAGTCTTAATCAGGGTGCTTCCACGTTGCATCTGTCCTATTAATTCGGCCCGGACCCACTCTGGATTCAGGACTACGGATTGTCCGATTTCGTGAAACAGCGGTTCCCATTGATCAAAAGAGGCCACAGGTGCACGGACTACCACTGTACTCTTGTTTTTCCACATACCGGCGGTATAGGGTCCCATATCATGGATGATGCAGAAAGCCCGTTCGTGGTAACAAATCCCGTTTTCGGTATAGGAAAAACCTACAACTGCAGATGAATATTTGCTTTGCATCTCTTTTACCATATCGGTATCATAACAGAGCTTTTCGATCTCCGGAAGTACACGGGTATCTGTGACAGAAACCTGCATATCGGGATGAAGGTATGGGGCCAGGTGATTTTGCAGGAAGGTAGTGGCATTCATTTTATGCAGAACGGGCATTCCATTGTAGAAACTGCCTTCCGGGAACATCCCGGCTACCATGGAACCGGCCATGTCTACGAAATAAATATCGGGCATCCAGTGAATCTGAACGGTACCTCCGGGATCACTTTTCAATGCAAAATCAATCTTTGACTCAATGGCGTTGGCGGCACCACCAGAGGCTATAGGATCCCATAGAGTAATGCCTCCTTCTACTTGCCATCCTTGAGGTTTTAAGATGGTAAATGCTTTTTGTACCGGCTCATGTATCTTTTCCAGCACCAGTTTTTCCATCGGCTGACCTATAAGCATTCCGGTAAACAGGAGAAATACTCCTGGCAAAATCGAGAGTTTATTCATCTGTTTAAGTTAAGAAAAAACGGCTTACCTGTCCAGCCATAATCGGAATTCGTGGGTTCGAGCTGTACTGACAAGAAGCGGTTCTTCGGTGGGAGGAACAGTATGAATGGCAATGCGGCTTCTGGAAAGCACATGGATTTTTTCTATGGCATGGTAATTCAACGTATACTGCCGGTTAATGCGGAAAAAGCTTTGAGAATCAATAAGTTCATCAAGCTTATCGAGCGCAAAGTCGATTGGATAATGGCGATTTTCTATCGTGCAAAGAAAAGTGTTTTTATCCATCGAATAGAAATAGGCAATATTTACCGTTTCAATGGATTTTATCTTTGTTCCCACGTTTACCGAAAACCGCTGTTTATACTTTTTTCTTCCCAGATCCATTGCGGTAATAACCGCCTGAATATCAATGGAGGTTTTTTCGCCGCGAAGTCTTATAAATTTTTCTATACTCTTCTTTAATTTATCCGTGTTAATGGGTTTTAACAGGTAATCAATGCTATTCAATTCAAATGCTTTGATGGCATATTCATCATAGGCAGTTGTGAAGATCACAAATGAATCGATCCTGACCTGTTTCAAGATGTCGAAACTCAATCCATCGGCAAGTTGTATGTCGAGCATCAGCAGATCGGGCTGGGAATGCTGTTCAAACCATTTGATGGCAGAAGATACACTTTCAATGGTCTCCAGGATCGTGATGGATGGTTCAACCTCCTTTAACAGCTTTTCCAGGCGTTTTGCTGCAGGGGCTTCATCTTCTATTATAAGTGTCCCGATCATAGTTCAACAATAAGGAGTGGCATGGAAACAATATATTCATTCTTCGTTTCTTTGATGGAACCTTCCCTGCAGGTAAAATACCTGTACCTTTCGCTGATATTCCTTAATCCCTGTCCGGTTGAAGCCACCTCGGCTTTTCGTTGCAGGTTATTTTTAACAACGATAGAATCATTGCTGACCGAGATCGAGATCTTCAAAGGTTTTTCACTGGAGATGATGTTGTGCTTGATGCAGTTCTCCACCAGCATCTGAAGCACCAGGGGAGGAAGTGTATAGAGGTGGTACTTTTCAGGAATATTCAGCGATAGGAGAAGGTTATCCTGGAAACGGGACTTTTGAAGCTCATAATAGTGATTGAGCACCTTCAACTCATCCCGGAGGTATACCAGGTCCTTATCCCGGCTACCCAGGATGTACCTGAGAAACTCCGAAAGATCCTGGATATAGTTTACTGCGCGCGGATTGTCATCAACAATGCTTGTGAGGCTGTTCAGGCTGTTAAAAAGAAAGTGGGGATTGATCTGGGTTTTGAGGATTTCATATTTGGCTTCGATACTGTCCTTTTCCAGCCTGAGCGATTTTGAGAAATTCAGGATCCACTGCTTGTAGAAATAGACCATTTCATAAATGCCTGTGATCAAGTAGGTGATCAGCAGCGTAACAAGTATCTCCAGCCACAATATTTCTGGCGGGGACATTAGGTTAAGTCTCAACTCGATTGTATACAATGTAAAACCAAATACCATGGTGAGAGCGAATATGCCCACTACTTCGAGTAAAATATGTTTCGCCGGGAATTGCTCCCACGGATAATGCCTCCAGAGAAATTGCACATAGCCTCGGCAGATCATCCATAAGCCACCTGAAATGATGACGGTATGGCCAACGGATTTTAGGAAGCTAATTTCCAGATACTTGCCAAGGAGAAACAAACCTGAACCGGTCACCAGAACGATGATGACAACTGTCAGGATACTTTTTATGGAGGACTTTGTTGCAAATGGATCGTGTCTCATAACCAACCTGTCTTCATTAGAATTGAATGCGGTATAAGAACATGGGAATAAAACCCTGCTGGTATACCTGGTAGATTTCACCTGTCTCCACATCTATCCCCTCCATAAAGAGACTCTGTTATCCGGTCAGGTTCTGTAAATCGATGGCCCACTCCTGGCTCAACCGCTTGCTGTTCAATTTCAACCCGATCCTCAGATCTGTTCTGAAATAATCATTATACCGCTCTTCATATGCCTGGCTCCAATCCCTTACTTCCATGCCCTGCTCCATGGATTCCTCCATGTCAATGGGGACATACCGTCTTCCTCCGGCCAAAACACCCTTCAAATCAACGGTAAGATATGTTTTTTTACCAATTCTCTTTTCATAACCTGCCAGGAGATTAAATACATAGTTCCCATTGAAAGCAGTGTTCCTGAGTTTCCCGTCACCTCCTTTGTATTTGGAATCGAACAGGGAGGTTGTAAATAGAAGATAATAACCACTACTCAGGAATTTCTCAACAGTCAATTCAATTCCGTAATTGCTTCCTGTCCCTGTGTTAACAAGACTGTCGACCGTGGGAATGGCGAAAAAGTCACCGGCATTCACCATCGAAAACTCCCCGAAGGAATTGCTAACCGGAATGTTGAACAGATACTGGTAATAGGTTTCAGATTTTAAACGGAAGTTATTACCAAACAGGTGATCGTAACCCAGCACGACATGGTGACTTTTTGTATATCCAAGATTTTCATTGGTTCTGAAATATGTATCATTTATTTCATCATAGGTTTGGAAGAAGTAAACAGATTTGGGCTGGATCTGACTGTGCAGGCCATATCCCAGACTGAAAGCGTTGTTCCCGCGGGGTTGCCAGGTAAGTGCAATCCTGGGTTCATAGGATATCTCCTGATTCAGGTTAAAGTATTGGGCATGAAAGCCGGCATAGCCAGTCAGTTGATTATTGAATACGTGCTGCCATTGTGCATAGGCACGGGCAAGCCCCAGTGTTCCGGACACATCTGCGGTTGTGATGAACTTGTTGTAATCGGGATGATTAACACTGTCTACATAGTTAATGTAATAATGGTCCAATACAAGTCCGAGACTATAGTTGTTTTTAGAATTCACTTTATGCCTGAGTTGGGTGGTAACTGAAAACTTGTTTTCAGCCTGGTTTTGTCTGACAAATGGCTCTACGATCGCTAAATTATTTTTGGTGGAATCCAACACCGTTTTGGCACCTGTCTGCTGATAGGATACGGTAGTTTTCAATCTTATCCTGGAATTGAAAAAGTAGGTATTGGAAAGTCCGACAACACCAAGAGAAGATCCAAAATCTGTAGCTGTTCCACGGGGATTATATGAATTGCTCATTGTATCCTCCGGCTCTCTTCCAAGTGCTATGAAGCTCTTACCCCAGAGTCCAAAAACTTTCCAGCGTCCGATCTTTGTGCCCGGCAGGTCTGCCAGGAAGGTGAGATCCTGGTACTGGGGAATGGCAGCACCAGTGCCAAAATTGAATCCAATATCATTTAACAACCCCAGTGTTGAATAACGATAATTGGCAAGATAGGTAGCTTTCTGCGTTTCACCTACAGTTGCAAACGGACCTTCTATGCCAGCCTCAAAACCATTGAAACCGATCTGACCGGTAAACTCGTGTTTGCCAGAATTGCCTGAACGCATATTCAGATCAAAAACACCCGCTGTGACATTCCCGAATTCTGCAGGAAATGCACCTGTAAGAAAATCGGAATTAGAGAGCAGGTTATTATTCACCATGCTGACCGGTCCGCCTGTAGTCCCTAAAGCACCAAAGTGATTAGGATTGGGAATTTCAACACCCTCCAGTCTCCACAGCACACCAATGGGTGAATTACCCCGGATGATAATATCATTTCTGGAGTCATTATGGGTCATCACTCCTGCATAATTGGCTACCATCCTGGCAGGATCGCCCAGACTTCCGGCAAATCTTTCTGTCTCTTCAACAGAGAATGTCCTGGAACTAACCATAGCCATTTCGTTTTGTGCCTTGTCCTTTCTTTTAGAATACCGAACGACTACCTCTTCCATATCCATGGCATTTTCCTTCAGTTTTATCTGCACCTGGGTTTCTTTGCCACTCGATAGATAGAGGTTTGGAATCACCTGGTTCGTGTATCCGATATACCTGACTTCAATACTCTGCCGGCCCAGTAAAATATTTTCCAGTATAAATTGCCCGTTCACATCTGTGGAAGTTCCGATGACCGGATCAGAATCCAACAGGATCACGTTTGCTCCAATTAATGTATATCCTGTGACCGCATCAACTACCGTTCCGCGGATGGTCTGTGTAAATTGATCCTGTGCAGTAATTTGAGTTACAAATATTGCGAGCAGGATGATTGGTATTGTTTTTATCATAACGGCATGGATGAAAAGATGTATCAGCAAATCTAGGCTGGAGGAATCCTATATAAAAAAATATGTTGCCGAATGGGAATTAAACTATACTCAACGGGATTTTTCAGCCATCACCTGCCAGGCTAGCCTGGTTGCAATTTTCAGAAGTTTTTTATCGGGTGAAACAGCCACAGGGTGTCCGACTGCTCTCATCACGTGGACATCAGTGATAGAATCGCCATAGTAATATGCTTCTTCGGGGTTGTAACCATTTGCCTTGCAATAGGAGAGCAGGCGGTTTTTTTTCTCCATCCCGTATACCAGTTTTCCTTCTGTGTTTCCTGTAAGGATCCCACCGGCCTTTTCCAACAGGGTGCAGATCACAGCATCGATGTTCAGGCGTTTGGATACAGGTTCACAAATGAGTGAAGAGGCGGATGAAAGCAGCACGTTGGCTGCGTTGTTAGCCCTGTGCTCTTCCATGGCCATGAGGATTTCCGGACGAATGGTTTCAACCAGGGAGTGTTTAAATACTTCACTGCACAATTGTTTAATGGATTCTTCTGTGAGGCCTTTCAGCCAGGAGAGCATTCGGTTGATCATCTTTGCGGGCTCACCAAGGCCAAGTTTATAGATGAATGAAAGATATACTGCATGCCTGTATTGTTTCTCGCTCATGATGCCCCGTCTTCTGGCTTCCTCCACAATTTTTGTGGCGCTGTTGACCACAAAAATTGTATGGTCAAGATCGTAAAAGGCGATGTATTTATAGCTCTTATGCATTGAAAAAGTGGTCCCCCGCAGGATTATAGATCATTTTTACGGCAGAAGGTACCACGGTAACGTCGAAGGAGGTAGCAAAATAGAGCTCCCCATCTACATGGAATGGCACTTCTCTTCCAAAATCAATAAGAAGTTTATCGGTCTGGTAATAATCCACTTTTCCATCATTTATATGGGTTCCCTTTGGTACCATTGTAAGGATCTTCAGGCGTTGAAGAAGGTTCAGTTTTTTTATCATGCATACATCGAGTAAACCATCATTGGCAATCGCTTCAGGAGTAAGTAAAAAGCTTCCGGCAAAGCGCCTTCCAATGGATATGGTATTGATGAAACAATCTGTCTCCCGGCTCTCACCCCTGGCTGTTATTGTTACCCGGGGTTCCCGATAAAACAGAAGTGTTTTCAAAATATGCCAGATATATTTGTTTTTGCCGTTGCCCGATGAAACCTCACCCGGTTCCACATAGTTTTCAGCGGCCACCTGGGCATCGAATCCAAGCCCCATGCCATTCAGGAAATGCATTCCATTCACAGATCCGGCATCCATTGAGATGGTGTGTTGTTGAAAAAAGATCTCCCAGTGCTGCTCTGCAAACCGGTTAGGAAATCCGAGTATCTGGATAAAATCGTTCCCGGTACCGGCAGGAATGATCCCCAGGACGACTCCGGATTTATTCAACAGGGGCTTTGATACTTCATTCATGGTTCCATCACCTCCCACGGCTATGAAACGGGTGTATCCGCGACCAAGGAAATCTTCCGATATCTCTGTGGCGTGTCCATGCTTTTCGGTGAGTACAATCTCAGCATCCAACGATTGT